>Ga0154903_119_pt1 | contig 29280 bp, 26 predicted proteins | sample Rifle2008BG19ft_FD_105584 | JGI IMG/M metagenome (GOLD analysis project Ga0154903, IMG submission 105584) | Euryarchaeota archaeon RBG_19FT_COMBO_56_21
TTTCCCTCTCCTCCTTGAGTCCATCCATGACCCACGCGAACTCGAAAGTCGCCTTACCCTTCTGCTCGGCCTCCTTCTTGTACTTCTCGATGACGTGGGCCTCGATGTGCCCTGTGTCAAGGAGCAGTCGGCCGACTGAGGTCGACTTGCCGTGGTCGACGTGTCCGATGAAGACAAGGTTCATGTGTGGTTTGTCTGCCATTTTATGGCCTCCAATGCCTTCTGTTCGAGCATGATGCTCTTGGTATATTAGTCTTTTTCCCTCGCAACTTGCGCATGTTGGAGTGCTGGCTAACCCGCGTAGTACGACGCGTCATACGGGTCGGGCTTCAGGCCCTTCCTCGTCCTTATCTGAGTAACGATCTTCTCCTGCACCTCGCGAGGCATGGGCTCGAACCCAATGTTCTCTGTTGACCAAAGTGCGCGACCGCTCGTGGCGCTCCTAATCGAGGCCGCAAAGCCGAACATCTCTGCGACGGGGCACTTGCCCTGAACGGTCGTTATGTCGCCTTCCTGCTTCATGTCCTCGATGATGCCTCGCCTCTGCTGTATCTCCCTGATCGCGTTGCCCATCATGTCCTCCGGGACGTTGATGAACACCTTCTGGATGGGCTCGTACAGCACTCTGCCCGCCTGGCACATAGCGCCATAGATGGCGGACCTCGCAGCGGGTATGACCTGAGCGGGTCCTCTGTGTATGCTGTCCTCGTGGAGCTTGGCGTCCACGAGCATGACCTTCATCGCCATGCACTTCTCGTTCGCGAGCGGCGCCTGGTTCATGGCCTCGTCGTAGGCATCCTTGATGAGCTCCATCGTCTCGTGGAGGTACTGGATACCTTTCGTCATGTCCAGCAGCATGTTCGTGCCATGGAACGCGACGACGCTCTTCGCCTCGTCCTTGGTGAACCCGAGGTCCTGGAGTTTCTTCGCCAGCGCCTTCGCGTCCTTGATCTTGCCCTCGGTCTCTATCTCACCGGACCTGATCGCATCCACGACTGCTGGGCTGAGCGGCTCAACCTCGATGTAGAACCTGTTGTGCTTGTTGGGGGACTTGCCCTCGAACGGGCCGCCCCTGCCGGAGACGCACTCCCTGAACACCACGATGGGTTGGGAGGTCTTGATATCGACCTTGTGTTCGTTCACTATCCTGTAGTTCGTGATCTCGAGGTGCAGTTCGCCCATTCCCGACATCAGGTGCTCGCCCGTCTCCGGGTTGATTTCCACTTGTATGGACGGATCGGCCTTGGCGACCGTGCGCAGCACGTCGACCAGCTTCGGCAGGTCCTTGGTGTGCTTGGCCTCGATGGCGACCGTGACCACCGGGTCCGAGTAGTGAACTATCTTCTCGAACGGGGCCATCGCCGGGTCGCTCGAGACCGAGGAACCCGCGATAGCGTCCTTGAGCCCCGCGACAGCGACGACGTTCCCAGCATCGATTTCCTCGACCGGGATCCTGTCGGCACCGACCGTGAGCGCCACCAGCTGCGCCCTGTTCGGGTTCGGCATGCCGCTTATCCAGAGCTCTTGCCCTTTGACGATCTTCCCGCTGTACAACCGACCGACGGCGACCTCCCCCGCGTGGGGGTCGACTATGATCTTGGTGACCATGAATGCGACTGGACCATCAGGGTTGCATGTCATCATCGATTTCCCGAACTCAGATTCGAGGTCTCCGTGCCAGATGACGGGTATCCTGAGCTTCTGCGCCTCGAGCGGGTTCGGCAGGTGCGTGATGACCATTTCGAGAAGCACTTCATGGAGAGGCGCTCTCTTGGCCAGAGCCTTCTGGTCCTGGTTCTTGCAGTACTCGTAGATCTGCTTGAAGTTGATGCCCGTCTTCTTCATGTACGGGACCGTGATGGCCCAGTTGTTGAACGCGGAGCCGAAGACGACGTTGCCCGTCTCGACCTTCAGCGCCCACTTGTCCCTGAGCTCCGGGGGAAGAAGCTTCCTGATCTTCTCGTTCACTTCGTTGACGATGTTCGAGAGACGCTGCTGCATCTGCTCCGGAGTGACCTGGAGCTCGTTGATGAGCCTGTCTACCTTGTTGACGAACAGGATCGGGTGCACGCGCTCCTTGATGGCCTGCCTGATGACCGTCTCGGTCTGAGGCATGACTCCTTCGACGGCGCAGCAAAGTATCATCACGCCGTCGATGGCCCTCATTGCCCTCGTGACATCGCCTCCGAAGTCGACGTGGCCAGGCGTGTCGATGAGGTTGATGAGGTACTCCTGACCCTTGAATGTGTAGACCATCGAAGCGCTCGCAGCGTTGATCGTGATGCCTCTCGCCTGCTCCTGCTCGTCGTAATCGAGCAGCAGCTGCTTGCCCGCGAGCTCCTCGGACATCATGCCTGAGCCCGCGATCAGGTTGTCCGAGAGCGTTGTCTTTCCGTGGTCGATGTGCGCGGCTGTTCCTATGTTTCGAATGAACTGAGGCTTTCGCATTAAGGCCTGCGCCCTCTTGATGTTGTCTTCCTTTCTTCCCATAAGCTCACCATGGGTTCAGCATACAATGAGATGACAGTGAACAATGTGAGACGGTTCGGACCGATCAGCGCGCTGATGCGGCCACTCTCTCAACCTCTTCCTTCTTGCCCACCGAGAAGCAGTTGATGTCGTTCTTGGCCGCTGAGATGATCTCGTCCGCGAGGCACTCCTCGATCGGCTTCTTGCTCTTGTGCGACTGTTCGAGCGAGCCCGTGCAAATGTACCTGATGGCCAGGTCCACCCTCCTCGCAGGGGCGACGTCGACCGCCTTAGGGACCGATATGCCTCCGTACTGAAGTCTGGTGACCTCCTCCCTCGGGGCGGCGTTGACGATGGCGTCCACGAACACCTGAAGCGGATTCGCCTTCGTCTTGTTCTGTATGATCGTGAAACCCTGCTCAACGGCCTTGTAGGACTTGAGCTTCTTGCCGGTGAAATCCTCGGTCCGCATCATGCCGTTTATGAGCCGCTCTACGATGCTCATCTTGGCCTTCGCGAAGGGTTTGTTGGTGTGCTTTCCGCCGGTGTGCGGCACCGCGACCGGTGAGATGTCGATGTATCTGGCCATGCCGACATCCCTCACAGAGACCGCGGACACATCGTACTTCCCAAAGAGGAGAAGTCCGCTCGGCTTGGGCGCCGGTGGCTCCTTCGCGGGAGCTGCCTCGGCGGCGGCATGTTCAGGAGGCGCTGCCTCCGGAACGGTTGCTTCAGCCGGTGTAGGCGGTGCAGCAGCTGCCTTTGGGGCCGGAGCCCGTTCCGGAGACTTCGCTTCGTCTTGAGTTGGATTTCCCTGCTCCATCTTGTTCACCTGACGGGCTTCTCCTTTCTGCCCTTCACAAGCTCGTGCAGGGATACGTTGTTGACCTTGATAACCTTGAAACGCACGCCAGGGATATCGCCGTAGGACCGGCCCATTCTGCCGCCGATGCCCTCCACGATGACCTCGTCGTGCTCGTCGATGAAGTTGATGGCGCCATCGCCGACCGCGAACGCGGTTATCTGCCTGCCGTTCTTGATCAGTTGTATCTTGACGCACTTCCTGATGGCCGAGTTGGGCTGCTTCGCTTCGATACCGACCTTCTCAAGGACGACGCCCTTGGCCTGGGCGGATCCCTCGAGAGGGTCGGATTTCTCCTTCAGATGCAGGGTGTGGCGCTTGTAATACCTGTCGCTCCACCTGTGCTTCTGCCTGTCTAGACGAAGCTTCCTGGCTGTGTACAATCCTCGGGCCAACTATTCACCTATTCCAGTAGGGTTGCCCTTAAACTCGTCGCCCTATTAAAACTTACGCTTGTACCGATGGGCATGCCAGATAGCCAGATGTTCTGCGGCTCAGAACTTCGCACCACACTTCTTGCAGAACACGTCGGTGGAATCGACCTGAGTTCCGCACTTGGGACAAGCTCTCGGCATGCCAGTCTGCGGTTGGGCCGTCTGAGGGGCGGTTTGTCCCTGGGCCCATGATGGGACATATGGTTGGCCCGTAGGCGGCTTCGGATTCTTCTTGAACCCATACAGGTACTGCCAGAAACCGTTCATCAGCCGCTGAGCATCGTTGTCGTATTCAATGTAAGACACAGCCCCGACAGCGACTGTGACAGGAAGGATCAGGATGGCCCCGACAATTCCAAGAGCCGCCCCCTCGTCCGTGAGCTCCGCCGAGAGCGAGAGGTCGACACCGATCTGGGGGCCCTCTTCGACCAGGTAGATGCTTATGGACTGTCTGAGGCCCAGCTTCGAGAAGTACTGGGAGCCCTGCATGCTGTAGGGAGAGCTGAACGAGATGCCGAAGTTGTTGAATCTCCAGTAATACGAAGCAGCATGCATCACCTCTTCCTTAGTTATCTCGGCGATTGGCCTGTGGTCATGCTTTGTGAAGAGATTCTTGATCAATTATCACACCTCCTCCGTGGCTCACGATCTCCAAAGCGACATGCACGTCTTTACCGTTTTCCCCAAACCGCTCACGGGCTGCCGTACGATTCTCCTCGGACCATGGCCGACGCCACGAGGTGCGCGATGCGGATCGGTTCTGGAATCGCTCCCTTCACGGTAGCCGCCGAGACGAGGGCATCCATCTCACGATCGTCGCCGCCGCAGCTGGACACATAGACTGGCTTGTGCTCTGTTTTGACCCTCCTCAGCTCGAGCTTTGTGATGACTTCATAGCGCACCTTCCAGTCGTCGAAATACTTCATCATAGCATCCCTCATCTTCTCGAGATCAGGTTTGTTGCGAGTGATCGTGATGACAGGAGTGCCCGTCGACGAGCACAGCTGCTCGATGTCCACGACGTTGAACCCGGCGAGCGTGATGCCATCGAGCATGACTGCCTTGATCTGCTCTCTGTACCGCGACCGCTTGATCATCTCGACTAGCTTGAGGGTCGCATCGGTCCCGTCCACAACAACCTCGGTCTTCATCACGCTCTCGAGATAGTTCGGGACCCTCACAAGAGCCCCTACAACGAGCGCGTGCTGGTCCTTGAACTTGAAAGGAGAATCGTCTATCCCAAGGATCCTCACGTGAGGTTTCATTCCAGCATCACGCCAGAGGCAACGACCCTGTGATCTTGTCGATGTCGTTCTCGGGAGCGGGCCCGATCCCGAGGCATGTGGTCGTGTTCGGAGGAAGCTCAGTATAGCCTGCGTCCGTGATCAGCGCGTGAGGGAGCCCCATCTTCCTCGCCTTGTCGTTAAGCTCCCTGAGGTGCTCAAGGTCCTTCGCCCTCAGCACGACCTTTCTCTGCCCCTCCTGGTACCAGGCTGCGAACCACTTCGTCTTCTTGGCTTTCGCCTCAAGAGCGCACGTGACAGCTGCGTGAGCGACCTGTGCAGCCAGCTTCCCTCCGGAGATGTCCAGGTCGTCCCTTATCACGACCACGAGCTTGTAATCCAGGGAACTCTTTCTCGAAGCCATCTAGACACCACCCGATTCGATCTTCTTGATCTCCCCGTTGACCTTCTCGATGCGTTCCCGCGCGTTGTCTATACGTTTGCGGTAATACAGCTGCCTCTGGGGATTTGAATCCGACGACCGTTCGGCGAACTTCTTCATGTCTCCGACCAGCTGCCCGCGCTCGCTCAGAAGGCGGTCTAGAGCGCGCTTCCTCGCGAACTCCTTCTTTCCAGGGGCGCCCGAGCGGCTCTCGGCAGTGGGCCTGTAGAGAGACGGATGGATGTATCCAGCTCTGGGATAGGCGCCTCTGACCCATCCGGCCAGAATGAACAGACCAGTCAGGCTCGATAGGGCGATCCAGAGCGGCCCGGAGCGGACATATTGGGTCTCCTCATCGCTGATGGCGTTGAGCGAGAAACCAACGAAGATCGAAATGACCACGCTGAGGCCCATGCCGAGGGTAATCCTGTAGACGAAATCGTACTCGGGGTCCAACTCTCCCCGCCTCGGAAACATCAGGTTCACCAAAGTGTAGCCGGGCAGAAGGAAGATGAGCGCGAGCCCGGCCAAGACCTGTAGAGCGTTGAACATCGTACCCGGGCTTCAAGCACAATCTGGAGCGTATTTAAGTGTTTTCTGGACTAAGGGAGCGCCTCGACAAACAATCAATACCAAGCACACGTTACTCGGGCTGGATGTTCGAGCTCAAGGAGAGGGACGGGCTCGCGAGGATATGCGAGCTGACCACGCCCCACGGAAAGGTCACGACTCCCGTGCTGCTTCCCGTGGTGAACCCCAACTTCCTGACGATTCCGCCGAAAGAGATGAAGGAACGATTTGGGGTCAAGATGTTGATCACGAACTCCTACATCATAAGAGGGACGGAGTCGCTCAGAGAGAGAGCGATGTCCTCAGGGGTTCACGAGCTCCTCGGATTCGACGGGCCCGTGATGACGGACAGCGGAACTTTTCAAGATCATGTGTACGGCGATGTGAAGGTCGATCCGAAGGAGATCGTCCAGTTCCAGGCGGCCATCGGCGCCGATATCGGGACCATATTGGACGTATTCTCCGAGCCGGACTTCACGAGGGAGAAGGCCGACAAAGCTGTGGACGAAACTCTTCGGAGGGCGAAGGATTCCGTCCCCGAGAGAGGCAAGATGATGCTCGCAGGGACTGTCCAGGGCGGCATCTATCCGGACATTCGCGAACGATGCGCCCGAGAAATCTCCGCGCTCGACTTCGACGTGCACCCGATAGGCGGGGTCGTGCCCCTGCTCGAGAACTACAGATACTCCGATCTGGCCGAGATCATCGTGGCCTCGAAGAAAGGGTTGAACCCTTCGCGCCCTGTGCATCTGTTCGGCGCTGGCCACCCGATGGTGTTCCCTCTCGCGGTGCTGCTCGGATGTGACATGTTCGACTCTGCGTCGTATGCGAAGTACGCGCGCCAGGACCGCCTCATGTACTCGACGGGCACGCGCTCCCTGAAGGATCTCCATGATCTGGCTTGCCACTGTCCGATGTGCTCTCGGAATACCGTCGAGGGGCTCCTTGAGATGCCGCATGACCAGCGCGCGAGGCTGATCGCGGAGCACAACCTACATGTCTGCCTCAGGGAGATCAAGACGGTGAAGAACGCGATCCACGAAGGCTCGATCTGGGAACTGGTCGAGATGCGCGCGAGAGCGCACCCGGCCTTGCTCGATGCCCTCAAGAGGCTTGAGAAGCACAAGAAGTATCTGGAACGCTTCGAGCCTGCCAGCAGGAGAGGGGCGTTCTTCTACTGCGGCCCCGAGAGCTACGAGCGGCCAACGGTCTCACGGTACCAGGAACGGTTTTTCTCGCGGTACCGGAGACCGGATGCGAGGGTGCTCGTGGGATTCGAGGAGGCGCAGAAACCTTACGCGAGACACTATTCGAAGGAGATCGCGGCCGTCTCAGAGAAGGTGGATGCCAGCTTCATCGTTGCCTCGTTCTTCGGGCCTGTTCCCATCGAACTTGACGAATACTATCCGATCGCGCAGTCGGTCATCCCCGCCGTCCTTGACCATGAGGTTAAGAGAAAGATGATCGCCGTCATGGAAAAGCATGCCCACCAACACGGCTACCCCTTGGCCGTCATGTGGGAGGGCGAGGAGACCCTTAGATTCCTCCAGGATATGGTCACCGGAGACCCACGAAAGAGGAATCTCGATGTGCTCAGGGTCTGCGCGGTCCTGGATGTGCAGTTCGGCCGGGGAGCCGGGGACGTCCTCGATGGCAAACGAATAGAGCTGGTGAAGTCCGAGCGCACAGGCAAGATCAGGAATGTCATCATCGACGGCAAGCACGCGTTCTCGATGAGAGCAGGGGACGGCAGATTCACACTCAAGCTTCAGGGCGGAAGATTGCTCCTCGCTGCGCTCGAGCCGCCGAGGATGAGGGTGGTCATAGAGGACGAGCCATCCGAGTTCGCCGCCAAGGGCAATAACGTATTCGCCAAGTTCGTCCGCGAGTGCGACCCGGACATCAGACCAGGAGACGATGTGCTCGTGGTCAATTCGAAAGGAGAACTGGCCGCGGTCGGCAGAACGCTGATGAACCGAGAGGAGATGCTCGCATTCAAACGAGGAGTCGCGGTCAGAGTAAAGGATTCGTCGGACTAGTTCTTCTTGGTGACTATCTTCTCGGCGAGTGTGGTGCACGACAGAAGATCATCGAGCGTGTGCAGGAGGCTGTTGAGCGAGGACGCCTCGATCTCGGCTAGGATGGCGTCGCCCTCGACCTTCGTCGAGACATATCCCTGGTTGTCCAGCTCGACCGCGCGGTGTACCCTGGTGGCCTCCTCGTTGCTCGGGAACTCGATTCGGAGGGTGCAGCGGACCTTCGGAGCCTCTGGTGCGGATGACATGACAAAACCTGTAGACAGCAGACAAAATACTTAGAAGTTCGTCCCCATAGGAGGGGGTAGAGGAATCGACCATGGATGTCGTGGAGTGCATCGAGGGCAGGACGAGCATCAGGGTGTTCCGACCGGATCCGGTCGACGATGAGACCGTCAACGAATCGCTGAGACTCGCGAACCTTGCGCCATCTGCGGGCAACCTCCAGGCAAGGGATTTCTTCGTGGTTAGGGATCAGAAGACGAAGAAGGCCCTCAAGGAGGCCGCGCTCAACCAGGACTTCGTTAGGACCGCGCCCGTGAACATCGTGTGCTGTGCGAACCACGAAAGGATCAAGCACTACGGCGAGCGGGGCAGGTCCCTCTATTGCCTCCAGGACGTCGCTGCGGCGATACAGAACATGATGCTCTACTTGCACAGCAAAGGTCTGGGGAGCGTCTGGGTCGGGGCGTTCGACGAGGCAAAAGCGAGGGCAGCGCTGAACCTTCCGCCTCATCTGAGACCTGTCGCGATCTTGTCGATCGGATATCCTGCTGAGAAAGGGATCCACAGGAAGAGGCTCCCTCTCGAGCAAATCGTTCATAGGGTCTAACTGATGGAGGTCATAATCATGAAGGTCGACTGGACAATGGCGGTGTGGGGTGTGGCGTTCGGCATTGCGGCCACTGTCACCGGCATGTTCGTGCTCGCCGCAATCCCGTCCGGGTTCCTTGCAGAAGGATTCTTCCTGTTGGTCATGGGGTGGGTGTTGCTTCTGGTGGGAACGGCGAAGCTTGTCTCATGGCTCAAGACGATGAAGACGAGGCGAAGCAGAGGACCGGAGGAGAAAGAGTAGCCCCGGGAGGATTCGAACCTCCGTCGCGGGCTCCAAAGGCCCACATGATTGACCGCTACACTACGGGGCTGTGGCGGGTTATGGCGAGATAGATGGGCGCTCATATTAACGATTTCCTGATGCCCGGGCATCCTCGCCGACTGGGGTACATCATCTGGAGACGAGGAGGACACCCATCATGACGAGTATTCCCCCGAAGCCTGCAACCCAGCCGATGCCCTCCCCGAGAATTAGCCATGCGAATACAACTGTCACGAGCGGCTCGAAGTAGAGCGTCGCCCCCGTGGACGATGCGCTCAGCCCGGTGAGGGCGCGGAACCAGAAGACATACCCTACGACTGTGCACAGAACCCCGAGATACATGATCGCGAAGAAGAACGAAAGAGGAAACACGATCGGCTGGTTCAGGCCGGCGTCCGCCGCTGCAAAAGGCGCCAGCATTATCGTGCCCATGAGGGCGAGATAGGCAGTCGACACGAACGGATCATACTTCTTCACCAACTTCTTGCCCTCGACGGTATACACGGCCCAGAATATCGCGCAGACGACCCCGAAAATTCCGCCGAGGACTGATTCCCAATTAGAGAGGAACTCGACGGTGCCGTCTGTGATCACGAAGTACGCGCCTACCACCGATATCCCCAGTCCCAGTTTCTGGGGCGCGCTGATGCGTTCCCCGAGGCGCAGGTACGACATCAGGAATATCATAATCGGACACAGCAGCGTGACAAGGATCGCGGAGATGGCAGGGCCGGCGAGCTTCACCCCGTAGTACTGGAATATGTAGTATACTCCCACGCCTATGAACGCGAGCACCATGAATGTGCGCACATCGACCTTGTCCAGTCCCTTCGACTTCTTCCAGAGCAGAAACACACCGAATATTGTGGACGCGACGATCCATCGGCCCATCGCAATCACCGTGGGGAGGGCGCCGTCCGAGATCGCGATGTCGACGATCACAAATGAATTGCCCCAGATCAGTATCGTGACCGCCAGGAACAGATACAGCTTGGTAGACTGCTTCAATCCGCGTCCTCCAGTTCGCCCCGCAGATATGTCGCGGTGGCGTCGGTCACTCTCACTATATGGAATCCGCCGAGCTGATGAACACCCTTGACGACGACCTGCCTGTACTCGTCTGTCCTGAAGATCATCGAGCCCTTCTTCCCCTTCTCCGTGGACAGAGCGGCGACCGTTCTGCCTATCCAGGTCCTGTTCCTCTCCATCGCCACCCTGAACCTCAAATCAGTAATCTCCCGGGACCAGTCCTTAGCTTTCCACCCAACCACTTTCGGCTCGGACATGGCTGCCTTCGTCCCCGGTCTCGAAGAGAACTTTGTGACGTTAACGATGTCAGGCTCCGTTTCCGAGATGGCCCGTAGATTCATCTCGTGGTCATCTTCGGTTTCCCCAGGGTAGCCCACAATGAGATCCGTCGAGAACGAAATTGCAGGACACATCGCGCGCGCCTCAGCCACGATGCGCTTGAAGTCTGCGAACGTATAGCCCCGGTCCATCTCATTCAGGATCCTGTCGCTTGCGCTCTGAAGGGGCAGATGCAGGAACTTGAATACCTTGGGTTGAAGGTACATGCTAGTGACGAGCCGTAACTTTGGGAGGACGTTCTTCGGGTTCATCATGCCCACCCTGAGCCTGAAGTCGTGCGGGATGCCGCATATCCCGTCCACCAGCGCGGGCAACGAGGAGCCGATGTCCGCTCCGTATGCCGCAGTGTCCTGAGCCGTGAGCCGGATCTCCCTGGGACCTGCAGAGACCATGTCGCGAACTGAGCCCACAATTGACTCGAGAGGGCGGCTCTTGAGTTCCCCACGCGCAAGGCGGGTTATGCAATAGGAGCAGCTGCCAAGGCACCCGGTGGCGATCGGAACGATTCCGTACGATTCCCTTTCGACCTTGGATGGGGAGCTGAATCTGGACTCCGTTCTGATAACCTCGGCCATTCGTTCGAGGTCTCCGGGATTGACGAACACCGCGCCCGGCACCACGCGCTCCGCCTTCTCACGGCAAGCGGTCGCCATGCAACCCGTAACAATCAGCTTCGGAACTGTCCTCAGCTCCGCGAGCCTCTTCACCATCGCGCGTTCCGTCTTCTCGACCACCACGCATGTCGACAGAACGGCCAGATCGGCGTCCTCGGGACTTTGGACTATGCTCCAACCCTTGCTAGCTAGGAGGTCCTCGATCTCCCTGGACTCCCCGAAATTGAGAGTGCAACCAAAGGCCTCTACGTACGCCCTCATGACCGCTCCGCATCAGAATCCCATATAATTCAGCTTTCAGAAGGCAATTGGCCTCTGGTCGCCGAGGGCGCCGCCAGAACGTTCTTAAGCTCATAGACCGTTTTTTGAGCGGGATAAGATGGCATCGATGAGGGACGCGAAGAAGTACACGGCGAGGGTGAACGAGCACCAGATCTCAGCGAAGAAGCTCGCGAAGGCGGCCAAGCTGAGGGCAAAGGCCGCCAGGATCCGAGAGCAAGTCGCAAAGTACGATGCCAAGATACGCCAGCTCCAGAGAAAGATAGCCGATCTCGAGCGTCGTGCGAACCAGCTGGCAGGACCTCCCATCAGATGAAGGAGTCGAGCTAGCAACATATATATACGATGAAGTAGATATTGTCAGACAATCGTCATACGATGGGATGGGATGCTGGATTGAATAGGAAGCTAGCGGTCCCCCTCGCGGTCAGGAAAGTGAGCCGCTCGGGCGGGATCATAAGGACCAGGATTCTGAAGAACGATGACGTCTTGGACGACCTGGATATGGTCACCAGGCTCGCTCAGACGAAGGTACGCCTGGACAGGCTGTGCGAGGACATCGAAGAGGACCCCAGATGCCGCCGGGAGAGGCCTGACCTGACTGCCGAGCTCGACTTCTTGGAGACTTCGATAAAGCTCGATATCCTTCAGCTCACAGCGGAACTTGAGGAATCGCCATACTCGGACGAGCTGTTCGACGATGCGGTCGATTCGGGCTATGTAGAGCCCGCGACTGCCTGACCCGCTTACGTCGGAGGGCGGAGCGCCGATCGGGCGCACTTCATCCGCCGAGCACACGGTTTATGCTGAGCCTCGTCTCTCAGGATTCGGGATGTGAGGCTGTTGAAACAAATCAAACCAGCGAAGCTTACGAAAGGCGCGACCATCGGCATTGTCTCCCCGTCGGGATTCTCGGAACCCTTCGGACTTGGGCAGGGTATCAATTACCTCAAGAAGCTGGGGTACAAAGTGACCCTGGGCGAGTGCACGAGGAACCTCGTGAAGTACTCGTTCATGTCTGGGAAGGACGACGCGAGGGCCGGGGAACTGGTGAAGGCTTTTGCTGACGACAAAGTGGACGCAGTGTTCTGCGCCCGAGGGGGATACGGGGCGATGCGCATCCTGGACCAAGTCGACTTTGGCGTGATCAAGGACAATCCCAAGATATTCATGGGCTACAGCGACATCACGACTCTTCACACCGCGATCCGGCAGAGAACAGGCCTTGTCACATTCCACGGACCGTCCGTCGAAGGATATGCCGGGGACAACCCCGAGAAGGACGCCCCTGAGGGAAAGGAAAACATCGATAGAGCGCTCAAACTGCTCTCGACCGCTGCGCCCTGGGGGAAGATCGAGAACCCGCCGACAGGCATGCTTCTGAGAACAATCGTACCTGGAAAGGCCAAGGGACCGCTCGTGGGCGGAAACCTGTCCATGCTGACACACACGCTCGGCACGGAGGACTCGGTTGACACTGATGGCAAGCTGCTCTTCCTCGAGGACGTCTACGTATCCGAGTACGACCTCGACCGGCTCCTGACGCACCTCCACTTGGCTCGCAAGTTCGATAAGGTCAGAGGCATCATCTTCGGGCAGATCTCCAAGTTCCAGAAACGGGAGGATCCAACACCGAGCATGGAAGAGATCCTTCAGGACAGAATCGGCATCTTGGAGTCCGTCCCGTCGTTCACAGGGCTATGCTGCGGCCACGGACGCCACAAGCTCCTGATGCCCGAGGGCGTCATGGCCAGCATGGACGCCTCGAACCCGACGCTGCGAATCGAGGAGAGCCCGCTGAAAGGGTGAGGTGTTGTCACTGAGATCGGCAGACGAGGGCATCCTTGAGGCACGTAGGTGCTGGGACGCCAAGCTGAACTGCGCAGAATCGGTCCTGAGAGGGGTTTGTCACGCGCAGGGAATTGAGCTGCCCGACACCGCCAAGAAGATGGCGACCCCTTTTGGCGGAGGTGTCGGGCGCTCGGAGGACATTTGTGGAGCGTTGGCGGGCGGCGTCATGGCTCTGGGGGCCTCTCTAGGCCGGACATCCCCCGAGGAGGACAGACTGAAGAGCTACGATGCGGCGGGCAAGCTGTACAGGCTTTTTGGTGAGAAACTCGGTTCGACCAAGTGCAAGGACCTTAACAGAAGCGATTTCAAGTCACCACAGCACAGGATCAGATGCGGAGGAATCGTCGCAGAAGGCACGCGTCTCACAATCGACATCATACGCGAGTCGAAATGAGTCCTGTGCTCGACCCAGCTGAATCCGCAAACATACATATACGAACCAGCCCATACGCAGTAGCGCTCTCAAGAGGGATGGGATTTGGGAGAGGAAAAACGGGTTAAGGAGCCGGCGGAAGATTCTTGGTCTGATGCAGCTGCAGCCGCCGGAGCAGTAGAGCGGCCATTCGAAGGGATATCGATATTCAGCCTGAGCGGCGGCATCATGAAGCCCACCGCGAGGACTGCGAACAGGATTGACGGGCTGCTTGCCAAGATGCTTGTACAGCCCAGGACAGGCAAGTATGTCGCGGACATCGACAAGAACCTCGACTTCCTGTTCACCTCCCTCCAGCTGGACATGATCAACATGGCGGTGGATAGCTCATCCGAGGAGCCCTTGATCATGCCCCCAGAGGAGACGCCTCAGTTGCCTGATATCAAGCTGCAGCTAGGACAGCCCTTCCACGACGATAGCCGCGAGGGCTGAGCTTCGAGAGCTTCTCTCCGACAGATATCCGCAGTTTGCAGACCACAGAAATGTGCATTTGTCGGATAATCGTCACCGAATTCGACACGTGACCCCCCAGACGAAGAGCCAGTAGCGGAAACAATTAGAAACCTATTTGTAGCATAGCCGTAATGAGGGTTAAGAGAGTTGGCTTGATCCGGCTGTCTCGCGAGGCTTGGATCCCGGGGGGAGTCCTGATTATCCACGCTTGCGCTTCGCATCCAGCAGTCGGACGGTTAAGAGGGAGGAGAAGCATTTGGCAAAGAGAGTTGCGACAGCTATTCTGATGTGCGCTGTCATGGCGCTCGTGGCTTTTGTGCCGCTGGTAGCCGCAGGGGAGTACACAATCATCAAGGGACCCCAGGGACCAAGGGCAAGCGCGATGACATGGACCTACGAAACTACGGATTACGGTGTATGGACAGCCAAGCTGGACAACCACGGGCTCAGGTCGTTGGTGGTCGACGTCTACGACAACACCTCAGGAGCCCTTGATCAGGTGTTGCACCAGAGGATCAGGTTCGCGGCCTATGACGCCTATCCATCTGGAATCATCTATTCGGAACCTGTCAACATGGCAGCGGGACGCGTGTACGAGATAACCGCCACACCCAACGGACCGAGGGATTCCTATGTCGTTGTAAGTGACCAGTGGATGATCAACGAACTCCCGGTCGCTTTGTTCGACGCCACGCCCAACTACCTGACAGTGAATGTCAATGCCTCTGCGTCCTATGACACAGATGGCACGATAGTCGAATACATCTGGGAGTGGGGCGACAGCACGATGGGATCCGGCGAGGTCACCAGCCACATGTACGGTATGGCAGGGACCTATGATGTCACCTTGACAGTTGTCGACAACCTCGGTGGCTCGGACAGCCTGACCCAGCCTGTCACAGTTATGGCTCCGCCGAACGAGCTGCCAGTTGCGATGTTCACACCAACGGTCAATGAACTCGTTGTTGACGTTAATGCATCTGCGTCGTACGACACAGACGGGACGATAGTTGCGTATGGCTGGAACTGGGGCGACGGCTCGCCTTCAGTAGTGTCCGCTTCGCCTAGGGCATCACACACGTATGCGATGGGCGGAACATACGCGATAACTCTGGTCGTGACGGATAACGACGGTGGTATTGGATCAGTCGCGCACGATGTCATGCCATGGGCTGCTGTCGATGAGCCTCCAGTTGCGTCCTTCACAGCCGTTGTGAACGGATTGACCGTATCAGTCAATGCATCCGGATCGTCAGATGATAATGGCATTGTCAGCTACGCCTGGAACTGGGGCGACGGGACGACTGGCAACGGCGTCGTTGCCACGCACACCTACTCGGGGGCGAAAGCTCAATCGTTGACCACCGAGTCCCGTGTCTCGATACAAGCAGACCCAGTGCCTCCGTACTACGTCGCGGGCTACACCCTCGACTCGACTGGCGCCGCCTTGCCTGATTGCCAATTGACAATATCCAACATGAGGACCGGGATGTCCGTCGTGATTATGTCAGATGCCTTGGGGTTCTACATGTGGGACATTGCGAATCAGCTTGAAGGTGGCTACCTTGTCGGCGACCTGATCAACGTCACCGCCGTGAAGGGCACTGCGATCGGATGGAACGAGGGATTGGCAGCAGCCGGAGGTTACATTCAGTTGGATGTGACGCTGGTCGCGCCGCCGTTCGATGTGACCATCACTTTGATTGTGACGGACACGAAGGGCCAGACGAGCACGATGACAATGAAGGTGACGCTCTACCCGTGAGCACCATCGCGTAGACCACAGCGCAGGCCCGCATGGCCGCGGACCTGCCGCTCAAACTTCTTTGGTGAAGAGCCCCTTGGGGTTTCTTCACAACTGCTTTTCCTTTTCCTTTCGTATCCGAGCATCCGCATTCCTGGAACCCGAACAGACAAATAGAGAATCAGCGTCCTCAGCGTAGTGGAACGAGGTCAGGCAGACAAGCTGACAATGGGCAGTGTGGGGAGCCCAGTGCATGTGCCCCAACACTTCGTAGCCCCTGATCGCTCGTTCGTGGAGGAGGAGACACATATGGCGAGGAGAATCGGAACGGCGTTTCAATTGTGCACCGTAATGATGCTGACGGCGCTCGTGCCCTTGAGAGTCGCGGAAGACCACTTCGTTGCGAAGGGATCCAATGGACCTCGGGGGGGACAGAGCGCTGTCACATGGACCTCACGAGCGGGGCCCAGGAGCTATTGCTCCACCAGCGGATTCGGTTCGCAGACTAAGATGCGATACGAAACGGGACAGTGTATTCGGATCCAGTGTTGATGGCGCCGCGGCATGTGTATGAACTCACTGCAACTCCGAATGGCCCGAAGAACGCCTATGCCGTAGTCTCAGACCAGTTCCAAGGACCTGCTGCGCCCATTGCCTCGTTTGTCTTCTGGGGCGCCTATCTCACATTGTTCACCGACGCGTCGGCATCGTACTATTCGGACGGGGTCATAGTGGACTATCAGTGGGACTGGGGGGATGGGAACTTCTCCATCGGTGTAACCGCGAATCACACGTCCCTGACGTGGGTGTACTGGACGATAACGCTAAAGGTCATCGACAATGACGATATGACGGACACCATCTCCAAGGATTGTGTCGTGCTGCACTGCTGCATGATCCCTACCGCGGACTTCACGATAAGCATCTACTCCATGAGTGTCCATGTTGACGCTTCGGGGTCCTTCGATCCTGACGGGACAATAGAATCATACGACTGGGACTTCGGGGGGACGGCGCGACAGCAACGGGAATCACGGCTGCGCGCACCTATGTGGCCTTTGGCGTGTGCTCCATAACGCCGGTGGTCACGGACAACGATGGCTTCACGGCGACGACCTCGACGGGCGTCATCTTGATCGGCTAACGGCCTTCGACGTGATCACGCCTTGGAAGCAACAATCTCTCATGGATTCTTGCTCACGCCACAGAGAAGCTCCGCTCGCACACAAAAATGAAGAAAGAGAAATTTGAAAGGGGTTTGCGTCTCACACGCTCTGCAGCTACTTCTTGTCGCCTCTGCGCTTCAGGCTCACCACGATGAACAGGGCCATCAAGCCGACGACCGGCAACGCCACGATCGGGAACTCGGGAATAATCCCGCTCAACGTGACGTCGACCTGCGTAAAGCCACCGGTGACAAGCGCCGTCTCGTTCCAGCCGACCGCGAGGTCCTTTGTCGCCGTGACATTGACGATGTCACCAATGGCATGTACACTGGGCCACCCGTTTGCGACGTCGACCATGTAGAACCCGTTGACATCCGACATCTCCGTGATGTTGGACTCCCCTGTTCTCAGGTTCGTGATGTTCAGGGCGCAGTTGCCCAACAACGCCCCGAATGCATCATACGTGAATCCCGCGACGTAGTAGGGCGGGCGCGGCTCGTTCACACCCGGGGGGTCCGGCATCTCCGCCGACACCTTGCTCACGGGCACCGTGGCGACAGAGGAGACGATGAAGATCGCAGCAGCACAGACAAGGAGCACCGAGAGCGTACTCGCGTATCTCCTCGAAGCGGATGTCGACCTCAGACCGTCCGATCGCGACCTGATGTTCATGCAGCTCGCAGAGGACCCGATGAGCCGGGTCGCTCGTGCTTCCATATGGCGAGGCTCTATTCCCGAGCCGCTGCCATCCATTCCTGTCCTGTCACTGCTGTTCTTCATGCTTTCCTCCTCATAGCACATCGTACGAGAACGATCCGCTATCTACGCAGTAGACCCAGTATCCCTGTCCCGGAGACAGCACAAAGTCCGTCATCGGGAATATCGTGATGTACGACTGGTACGTGCCAGTCGCTGCGTTCCATCGCGACACGACGTTGATTGACCCGCTGTAGTTCGCGACGATGTCGCTCGCCTTCATGGTCGTCTTCAGCGTGTTCATGCCGAACGCCACGTAGCCTCCGTCTGGGGACGGCACGAGGACCGGCCTGGTCATCGTGTCCACTGTCGGCAGCCTACCATAGAGCGTCAGCGTCTTCGCTGTGCCGGTGTAGATCCAGTAGCCCGTGCTCGGCTCTATGTCGAAGGCGGTCGATGGCGGGGACAATCCGACGATGAAGCCCTGGCTGTAGGTCTGCGTCGCGTTATCCCAGCCGGATACCACATTGCCGAAGGTCAGCCCGAGGTTGTTCGCCGTGTAGCCCCAACCGATCAGAGGCACAGTCACGAAGTTGTACCCCGCGTAGAGGCTCAGACTGAAGGTCATCGGCGTGACATCGACGGTCGTGAAGTCCTGCTGCGGAGCTGCTTGGTTGTCGGTGATCGTCGCCCACGCGTCGTAGGTTCCCCATGTCGGATACGTGTGCTGCACGACCCACGGAGTCCCCTGAGTCAGGTTGACCCACTCGGTCATGCCGTCACCGAAGTCGATGTTCATTGTCAGCACATCGGACGTGTCTTGATCCGTCGCCAGCAGCGTGAACGTCGAGACCGCTCCAATCACAGGTGCTCCATTGTCCACCAAGAAGCTCGAGATGGATGGGACCTTGTTGTTCGGAGCGCTCACACCGACTATGCTCGTGTCGCTTCTGTTGTGGTTCGGCAGGCCCGTAAGATCGTCGCACCATGTGACCAGTGTCATCACACCCTTCAGCTGATACCTGTGGGTGGTACTTGGCGTGGTCGTCACCGAGAACGAGCCGTCGCCCCAGAACCAGGTGTATCTGTGCTGATCCCTAGCATCCGGGTCCGACATCGTGCCGGTGAAGGTCGTAACTTGCCTGACCGTCACGACTGGATAGTCGGGCACGCTCCAAGACGGAGCAGTATTGGCCGACACTGATACGAGCTTCTGCCGCGGAACCGGCCTGTCGCCCGTTCCAAGGTGGTGGTCGTCAACATACACCGTCACGTAGCTCGGGACGCCCCCAGTGAACTGGTGTGTCACCTGCTGTCCGACTCCGCCCGTCCCGTCGCCGAAGTCCCAGCTGTAGTACAGCTGATCCCCGACATTGATGTCTGTCGCGCTCCCGTTCAGGAACACGATCGTACCTGAGTCAGGATCGAGTGGTGAATATACGAAGTCGACGTTCTCAGGAGCGAAGTTGCTTAGGTCCACGACAGTGACCAGGGTCTTCGTCCACGAAATGAACTCGGCACCTGTACCCGTCTCCTTCACAGCAACATACGCCGTGTATTTGCCGTCCGTATCATATGCGTGAGTCCTTCCCGGGGTCGAGCTCCAGACAGCGTCCTTGGTCCCGTCGCCGTAGAACCATCTGTACTGCAGACCAGTTCCCTGTTGGACGGAATCATCGGTCGCGGTGGCGGTCACCGAGAGTCCGGTGTCCGCAATCCCGTCATATGTTGCCTGGGTCGATATGTCAGGGGCCTGGTTGTCAGCGAACGCACCAGGCTCGATCATCATGTAGATCCAAGGAGCTAGCTGGCTCGGGTCGAGCAGCCAGTTGACTGACCAGTCGCCCCAGTTGACCCATTGGTCCGCGGTAGGTGACTGACTGGCAGGCACGCTCCGCACGGCGAAGAGGTCTGCTCTGTATGCCAACAGCTGGCACGCGTTGGCCTCATAATTGATCCTCTGCAGCTCGTCGGTGATCGCCTTCCTCGAGGCGAAGTCCATCGTCACGAGGGACTCGTTGTACAGTGCATCGAACTCCGGGTTGCTCCAGTAGATGTCGCTCCAGCTGCCGATCTCCTCGGTTGTCAACACCGAGAGGATATCGACGGAGACCTCCGAAGTCGGTGTGAAGACCCAGTCCCAAAGCCACATGTCATAGTCCGCAGCCATCCAAGCACCGTTCATCTCGTTGGACGATTTCAGTGCGTAATCGCCCCGGAGGTTGACTCCTATCTGATCTGACCAGTTCATGAGCAGCTGACCGCCGGTGTTCCACTCCTGGGATTCAGAGAGTGTCCAGAACCTGAAGCTCAGCTCGCTCGTCCCACCGATCTTGCACAGCGGGACGTATGTGTAGTATTCCGGGCTCCCATATGTGATGTGCCCCGCTCCATCGGCAGCAGTCTTGTACTGCCAGCCATTGTTGTAGAGCTTGAGCCTTGCGCCCGCAATATCCTGTGTGATTTCGACCTCGCCTGGAGGAGCATCAACGCCTCCGTAGTCATAGTAATACGGGTGGGCAAACGGCACCAGCGAGTCCGCTGGCTGCCCAAGGCCTCCGTAGACCTCGTCGATGAACTGCTGCTTGTCGTAGGACATGGCTATGGCCTCCCTCACGACTGGGTCCAGCAGGAGCTGGTTGTTTGAACCTCGGTTGTATGTGCCTCCGAGATCCGCTCTCATCGCATCGGTCATCTGGTTCAGGTTGTACTCGTAGACGAATCCAGTTGACGAGTGGAACCTTGTGGCCGTTCCCGCCGTCTCCATATCTGCGAGCGCACCCTCGTACTGCTCGGACGTCGCCCACAGCATGGCATCAACGCCGCCAGCCTGGAAGTCCGCCAAGTTGCTGTCTGCGCTCGTCTGGGACTTTATGACCATCTTGTTGACATGTAGCTGCCAGCCGTGCTCCTCAGTCGCGAACCATGTCGGGCTCCTTACGAGCTCAACGACAGTGCCGGAAGGCAGCCCTGCCTGGTTGTAGTAGAACGGGCCGCTGCCAATGAGTGGAGCGATCAGCGGGCTGTTGTCGTAGTTGTTCCATGTCAGGGCCTGCCCTTCCCAGATGTACTTGGGTAGAATCGGGATGGAGTGCAGTGACCCGAGGAACGGAGCATACTGCGAAGACAACTGTATCGTAAGATCCCAGGGAGTCGGGCCAACAGCCATGCTCTGGATGATTGGCTGTCCCCCTACATTGGGGAAGTACGAGTGCAGGTTGTTCTTGGTGTCATTCTGAATGGCGAAGAACGTCCACATCACATCGTTTGCAGTCACCTGCACATACGGACCAGCTGAGTTCTTGTCGTAGAAGACCGCGGTCTCGTACAAGTGGAAGGTCCATGTCTTGCCGTCTGGCGTTGTGCTCCATGTGCGCGCCAGGTCGCCTATTTCCTTGACATTCACGTCATATGACAGCAATGTGCTGTAGCATGGCCATATGACCAACATCTCCTCCGCCATCGTATACTCAAGCGGATTGAGAGTTGCAATACTGCCTACCGCACCGACGATGCCGAGCCTAAGCGCACGATCGCCGGGCGAAGCTGCCGCGTTGTCTGCAATACCGAGGTCGGCGTCATGACCGACGATGCTCACGCCCGGTGAGCCGACCATCAGCAGTGCGAAGAACACGGCCCCAAAAGCCGTTATCAAAGTCGCTCGCCCACTGTACTGTTCCAATTGTATCCTCTCCTCAAACGCCCTCAATTGCCACACGCACGTATCGAGTCAGGACAAGGGAACGGAGAAGCGGTCAAAGGGTATCCCCTGAGACCAGATTCCCAACTTGCTACCTTATCCCCCCAATCGCACGCGGCAATACGACTGCCATTGATAAGACGCTATAAGTCGCTTTCGATAGAGGGGATATGAAAGCCCGTGCATTCTACGGATGTGTCCAGTATTGGACATAACGCGACGTGTTGCGAGCATCCAGTCCCGCGAAGTCATCTCTTACGACCAAATGCGTTCGTCCGATCGGTGTTAGGACCTACCTGTGCTTCAGTTTCGGATTAAGTATCTCGTCGAGCGCGTATCCCAAGAGGGTGAATCCCAGGACGACCACGACGATGCACAGACCAGGTGCGAGAATCCACCAGTGCAAGCCGATCTGGAATGCACTCGCTTCCTGAGCGTAGGACAGCATCGTGCCCCAGGTGACCTCTCCAGCCGGCCGGAGGCCCAGGAAGCTCAGCGTTGCTTCCGAAAGGATCGATACAGCCACGGTGAGGATAGTGTTCGCAAATATCAGCGGGAACGTGTTGGGGAACACATGCCTTCTTATGATATCTATCTCGCCTGCTCCGATCGACCGGGCGCGCTCTATGTACTGCCTCTCCCTGATCGAGAGCACCTGAGCCCTGACCATCCTGGCAGTTGTGGACCAGCCTGTGAGACCGATTATGAGTATGATCCCTGTGAGGTCTATCTGTCCTAGGAAGGCGGCGACCACGATCATCAGCACCAGCCACGGGATGGACAGCACGATGTCGTTGAGACGCATAACGGTCTCGTCCTTCCAGCCGCCCACATAACCTGAATACAACCCGACCGCCGCACCGAGGAACGACGCAATCAGCGCCGATACCATCCCGACTATTATCGAAGTCCTGGCACCGTACAGCAACTCGCTGAATATGTCAATGCCGAGGCTGTCCGTGCCCATCCAGTGATCAGGAGACGGGAGCTGCATCTTGTTGGAAGTGTCTATCACCTTCACATCGTACGGTGCTATTGTCGGCCCAAAAATGGCCAATCCAGCAAAGAACACAAGGATGATGACCCCGATCGCGCCCATGGGGTTTCGCATCAACTCCCCGAATATCTTCCGGTCCTTCTGGAGAGTGAGGCGCGTCTTCTCCCTGGAGGCATCGGTGACGATAGGCTGTCCCGTTATGATGCTCTTTGAGACGAAGTACACCGGCCTCGACAATAGGATCGCCGCAATCCCTATCAGGAATATCTCCAGCCAATACTTCTCGAAGAAAGTCTGCGGTTTCTCGCGGATCACCACGACCATCTGGTCGGTGGCGTTCAGGCCTGCGCTGTCCGTAACAGTCAGGTTCACGAAGACAGCAAGGCCACCGACGACGGAGACGTCGAACTCGTAGGTTGGACTCACTCCGTAAACCTCGTGAGCTGGTGTCCCAGGGAAGATCGTGAAGTTCCAAGTGTAGTTCTCGATTGTGGCGCCATCGGACGCCACAGACGCCGAGCCGTCGAACTTGATCGTTTCTCCTGCGGTAATGTTCACATCTGCCCCGGCGTTTGCCACTGGGGTAGCAGCCAGCATCGATGCTGCACCTGCTGGAGCAGCTGTCAGGCCCATCAGGCCGACCGCGAGGAGCAGTATGAACCCTATGGCGATGATGACCCTCTTCTGTCTGGAGATCCCGTCTATGATGTTGGAGAGCACTTCATCACCTCTAGGATATCTTGATCCTCGGATCGATGTAGATCAGCACGAGGTCCGAAAGGAAGTTGGCAATCACCACAGCCACGCCGCCGATGACGACGATGAACTGAAGTATCGGGAAGTCCAGGTCTCCGATGGACTTGATCGTCCTCCACCCTATCCCGGGATAGTTGAAGATGTACTCCACCTGGTAGGCGCCTCCTATGATGAATGCAACATCCATCGCGATGAGGGCAATCATTGGTGGCAATCCGTTCGGCAGTGCGTGGTGTCTCAGGACCTGATAGTCCGTAAGCCCCTTGGCCTTGGCCGTGAGGATATAGTCGTCAGTCATCGTGTCGATGAGAGAGCTTCGCATGACCAACGACACTCCCGCCACGGTGCCGACTGCGAGCGTCAGAGATGGGAGTATGAGATACTTCATCATGCTAAGTACGACTGGCAGAGTCCACTTCAACTCGGCACCATAGGTGTCCGTATCGTAGTATCCACCAGGGGGTAGTTGGGGCCACCAGCTGATCCCGATTGGATGAGTGGTGAACAATATCTGGAGAAGAATTGCCAGCCAGAAAATCGGCATGCCGTAGAAGAACAGAGAAACAGCGGTCGAACCTACGTCGAACGCGCCACCTCTCCGATAAGCGGAATAGGCGCCGATAGCCATTCCAAGCAGAAGTGTGAAGAAAGTCGATACCCCGACAAGAAGCATTGTCCAGCGCATATCACTAATTATGATATCGAACACTGGACGTTCATTTGCCATATACGAAGTGCCCCAGTCCAGAGTGAACGTGTTCCAGATGTACCACGCGAGCTGTTCAGGCATGGAATCGTTCAAATGGAACTTCTCCTGAAGCTCCCATTTCAGCGACACATCGAACTTGGGCGACCGCGGGATCATATTGCTGATCGGGTCCCCTGGCATCAGGTGGATCAAGAAGAAGTTGAGGACCATGATGCCGATGATCGTGAGAAAAACGTTGAACACTCGTTTCATTAGGACCCTTCTGAAAGATTTCCTTGCCATTCTAGTCCCCTCCACTAGCGCTTCGTGCCCTCCGCCTGCCTAGCGAGCTCGCGTTCGAGCGCCTCCTCCTCCTGCTTCACCCTCTCGCTCTGAATGAGGCGGTACTCCTCGAGCGTCATGCCCTGGGCTTCGATCACCCTGCGCTGTCGAGCGACGTACATGAGGCGCAGGACTACGAGGACTGGTATCATCGCGAAAAGCGCGAGACTCGTGTAGTCCCACCAGGACCATTTCTTGACGATTATTGGCGGAGGAATCTCAACTTTGACGGTCAGGTTGTAGTACTTGCTGTGATTCAACAGGCCAGACTTGTTGTCAGTGTACCAGATCTCGATATGGTAGTTGCCCACACTCGAGAAGGCATGCGACAGATGGAGAGTGACATTCCCTTCAACGAATTCAGTCAGGTTGTAGTACTCATATGGGCTCCCATCGCCCCACGAAACGGTTACCCGAACCAGATCTAGCTCGGGATCAGTTATGTTCACCGTGAAGCTGATCGCAACATTGGGAAGCTCGAAGCTGCCCTGCGAGTAAACGTAGGAGAATCCGGTAACGCTCGGGGGCAGGTTCGTCGAGTTGACGAAGATCATGGTCCACTTGTAGACTTCGTGACCAGGTCTACCGTCCGTCACAACTACAGACACATTGAACTCACCAGTTACCGTGTAGTTGACCCACTGCTGAATAATATAAACGATCTTCTGGGCACCTGATTCATTGTATCTCAGCGGGCTGCCGTCTCCCACGTCCCAGGTCACATTCATGATCTCTCCTTCAACGTCGAGGATCTCGATCGAATACGTCACATTGATGTATCCAGTCTCGTTGATGATCGGGGTCAGCGGCGTGACCGTGATATTTGTGAGGTATGGGACCTTGTTCTCATAGGACTCGATAGCGGCCGAGTCCGAGGTGTTGTGGAGGCCGGTCTGATTCGCGCCCAGGGCATCGCTGACGTACAGTGTCACCTCGAAGTTACCCTCAACCCCGAAAGTGTATGTGATGTTGCGCCACTGCCAGGTCGCGGGCTCAGTTGCAGGTGTGTTGTACACGAGCGTGAGGAAGGTCGAGCCGCTATTATTGAAGACGAAAGTCCAGGTCAGGGGCTCGCCCTCGGTATCGTTCGCCATCGCAGTGATGAGCACAAGATCGTTCGGGTCGACCTTAGCTGGTGCAATTATGTCTGACTGGGGACCGTAATTCTCAGGGAGATAGCATTGCACCGTGGATGTCCTGTATGCATAGTTGCCGTTCCCGTCGTCGATTGTGATGTTCAGAGTATATTCGATGTAGCCGCCGCCCACTCCCTGCTCGATCTCCGGATTCCAAGTATGCTCGATGTATACTGTCTGTTGCAGAGTGGCCGGAGCGGTCATGTTGACGACTGTTGGGGTACCGTCACCGAAGTTCCATGTGACGTTGACATTGTCACCGTCGACATCCTTGACGCGCACGAATATGATCTTCGATATTCCGGGAGATACTGTGATCGTCGCCGGCGGCGATGTCCCTTCGAACGTCGGTGGAGTGCCCGTCGCCGAGACCTCCATGACTAGTTCCGTGTCCGCCTCATCTCCGCCAAAGATTCCGAGGGCGACAGGCGCCATCAGAGAAGCTGTGACCATCATCACGAATACGAACACGGCAGTCTCACGCCTTTCAACGCTAGCAAGGATTCCTCTCGTCAGCCTCGGAAGAATGCCTCGTCCCCGGGAGTCCAACCCTCGGTGCATCAAGTAATGCTCCCCCTCATGGCCGCGCCACTTGACTGGTTATGCCCACGTCTGGATATCATCCAGACGCATAGAAGGCGCGAACATCATTGTGCTATATAAGAGTAGCTAACTTGCTAAATCCGCACCCGACACGCGACAGCCGTTGTCGGAGCGGACGGAGTTCTTCCCGCCGGCAGAGACTCGAGGTCTGGTCAGTACCTGCCCTGCAACGCGACTTCCGATGCGAGGCTGCCGCTCGGCTCGTACAACACATAGAGTGTATACGTCACTGAGCTGCTGAACAGATGGTCCGTGCCCGACGTGATGATGAGGAAATCGCCGACGTTGGCATACCCGTTCCCTGCAAGATCCACGATCGTGCACATCACGGTGATATCGCCCAGGAGCTGGAGAGAGAATACCTGCTCAGAGTATGTCCCGTTGTTGAGCTGGCTGGATTCCGGGGACCAGCTGGCGGTCCCATTCGCGTCATTAAGCATCACGCGAAGGTCGTACCATGAGATGGCCCAAGCGGCTGGAATGTCATCGTTGATTGAGGTCACCGAGATCTTCCAACCGTTGTCATGCACAGCAGCGTTCATTGCGAGGACAGGCCTCTCAAGATAATCGAATCCGAAACCGACGCTCAGAACCGAAGTCCTCAGTGGATTGACTCTGATCGATGTCGCCCAGTCCATGATACCGTCGACGTCCGTATTCTGGGAGTCGTCTGGGAACCCGTAGTCGATTCCGATCCTGTGGATGCCCGCGCGGACACTGAAAGATTTCGCGTAGTAAGTGCGCTCCGAGATGTACTCAACGACCTTACCCTCGCCGTCTATGTAGATGGCTGCATGGAGCCTTGAGTCCATGTCTTCGTTCGAAATGGACACCTCTACGTCTGACCATGGGAGGGCGTACGCCAGTCCAGCAGCTCCGACCGCCACGGTCAGAAGGATAATCGCAATGAACATCGGACGGATGGATTGTACCAGAGCCGTAGCGAGCCCTGTCCATCGTACGGGCCCCGGGCTCTCAAACCCCGCAGAAGGTGCCCTCGGCGAACGAGCCGATGGCCATGAGAGGAAGAACGCCGCTCGCCTCTCCGATAACCTGAGCCTCCAGCGGACGAGCATCGATCCGAATACGATCAGAATGCACGCCAATCCAAGGTACAGACCGATCCCATAGTATGACGAGGCTGTGTCGGTATAATACGGAAAATAGAATTGCACATGTGCTGCTTCCTCACGCATCGCGTAGAGGAATGCACCTGCTCCGAAAAGCTGGCCGAGGAAACCCAGAGGGGTAAGGATTGAGACCAAGGAACCCGCTAGAAAGAGGACCACAGCCAACATCAGCAGCTGATCAGAGTAGTAGAGGCCGACGAACTCGAACATGGAGAAGTCGTACGCGTAGGCAACCCCGGAGTAAGCCGTAAGCCACTCGAACCGGAACCACACAAGGGCCATGCTGAGCACCCCGAGGGCGCCTCCTATGATTGACAGGATGTTCAGGGAGAATGTCCCGCTATCGGATGTCCTGCGGACCGTGACGAACCTGTCCGGAATCGGGACCGTCCTCCTGATTACCATCGAAGCGATCCCAAAGACGCATGCGGCTATGCCGAGGTACAATCCGATAGCGTAGCCGCTCTGCGAGGGCATTGAAATCGTTGCGAAGGACACCAGGCCCGCAAGCTGAACGATGCTTCCGACTCGGGTGAAGAAAGCCAACACCGAGCCGAGAAGCATGCCCGTCGCGGCGAGACCGAAAACGAGGGCGTCGATACTGGGCTCGTCTGCAACGTAATGCCAGAGCGTCGCGTACTCTTCATAGTAGTAATTGGATGGATCGTGTACCCAAGGCAAGCCGAGACTGATGAGTCCTAGAATCGCAGCTAGCAGACAGAGCGCATCAATCCGCATCGCGTCGGGCCATCTCCCCGCGAAACGCCTGAAGAGAACGAGCTTCTTTCTCTCGCGCTTGCGCTCAATCTTGAAGGCCTTTGGTCGGGGTTCCTCGGGCGGCTTAGGAAGCGCGGGTGTGACTTCTACCGCGGTTGACTGGTCCTGCGCGAGTACCTTATCCTCCTTGATCTCCTCGGACGCGATTCCCACCTGCAGCGAGGGCTAGCAACATTATATGGCATAATGATTTGCGAGGGCTTCCAGAAGAGCGCGAGGAGGGGGATTTGAACCCCCGAGCTCTTTCGAGCATTGGATATCTGCCTCGATCCGCCTCGGACCGGGATAGCAATCCAACGCCTTACCGGGCTGGGCCATCCCCGCACGATTTTCGCATAAGGCGAAGTTCGGTCTTAAACGTTTGTCGCCAGTCGCCATCGGTTCTGGAACAATTCGTGTGGTGAAGATCCGGAAAGGCATTTGTCAGCCCTCCCAGACACTACATGCAGTCGGTGGAATGTACTACCTCCAGACTCGTTGCCAGAGCGATGTTGATCAAAGGGGTTGTCTTTCGACTCGAGTCTGACCTCCCTCCGGAGGCCAAGTTCCTCATGGAAGACTTCAGATTGGCGGTCAATAACGCGGTCCGTGCCGGCCTCCTGGCGAGGGTGACATCCCGAAATGCCCTCAACAAGCCGGCGTACAAGGATTTCCGTCAGGACCACCCTAGGATGTACGCTAAGCATCTGGTGTCGGCTCTCGACGTGGCTGCCAGCATCCTCAAGATTCACCGAAGGCGAGTCAGAAGCAGCGCCGAACCACGGGTTCCATTCGTCAGGCGTCTGGTGATGAGGGCAAACAACCAGGCGTACAGACTAGACCGGAACTCCGGGATCGTCGACCTCCCTGTCAGGGCCGGCTGCCATGTGAAGTTGAAGCTGGTCGTCAGCCAGTATAATCGCAAGTACCTCGATGACCCGACTCTCTCCCTGGGCTCGCTTACCATCCTTCCGGATCGGGTCATAGTCACATTCAGGAAGGAAGCTCCCGAGCCTTACGCTCCGGAATATGTCATCTCTCTCGACACGAACGAGGGCAGTCTAGATGGTGTGTGCCTCCGGAGAGACGAAACCAAGATTGTAAGGGCGAGGTTCCCAGAAGTGGCAATCATCCAACAGCGACATCATGACCGGCGCAGAAGGCTTCAGAAGAAGAAGGCGCATGACAGCAGAATGGCTCGCTCTCTCTGCGGAAGGGAGGGGAGAAGGGAGCATCATCGGATAGACTACCGATTGCACCAAGTAGCCAACTCGGTCCTCGAGTTCGCCGAGAGGAAGAAGTCCGCCATCGTCATCGAGAACCTCAAGGGGATGAAGTTCAAGAGGAACAAGGATCTGAACAGGCGGCTGAGCGTATGGCCAAGAAGGAAGCTACACCAGATCATCGAGTACAAGGCAGCGTGGAGAGGGATCCCC
>Ga0154903_121_pt1 | contig 28951 bp, 26 predicted proteins | sample Rifle2008BG19ft_FD_105584 | JGI IMG/M metagenome (GOLD analysis project Ga0154903, IMG submission 105584) | Euryarchaeota archaeon RBG_19FT_COMBO_56_21
CGAGAAGGGCGCGATCGTAGTAGACGAGCCTAGGCGTGGGTACGGCAGGGCATACAAAACTGGTTTTGAAAAAGCCTCGGGCGAATTCGTCGTCACGCTTGACGCGGACATGACCTACCCTGCGGAGGATATTCCGGAGCTCCTGGAAACGCTGGAGAGGAAGCAGCTTGACTTCATCACGACCAACAGGTTCGCGCGCATGCAGAAGGGAGCGATGAGCGCGAAGCATAGGTTGGGCAATAGGGTGCTCTCGATCACGACGCGGGTTCTGTTCCGGGTGAAGCTGAAGGATTCTCAGAGTGGGATGTGGGTTTTCCGCAAGGCGATGCTCAAGGACCTGGAGGTCGAGAGCGACGGCATGGCGTTCTCGGAGGAAATCAAGGTTGAGGCGTTCAGGAAGAAGCGGGCCGCAGAAGTGCCAATAACGTATCGCGTCAGGATCGGCGAGGTGAAGCTGAGCAGCTGGCGAGATGGCATTGGAAACCTGAAGTATCTCTTCAAGAAGCGCTTCTAGGCGGTCCGTTGTTTCTTCTTGAAATCCACATACAGCATGATGGAGAACGCGAGAACGAATAGTCCTGGCAGGATGGAGAACAGAAGCAGCACGTTGAAGTCGGCCTGCGGTCGTGTATCTTCAGGGAATATCGCGATCTCCAGGGTCGTGTATGTGTCCGGGACGAAGACGTGTGTGGTCGATACTGTCTGGCCATCGTCGTTGAGCACCTCTATTTGCACGAGCTGTCCAACCGCCGCCTGCGTCGGGACGGTTAATCGCGCATAGAACTTGCCATTGGATACTTCGGCGTAGTCGGCCAGATTCGTCGAGACAACTCTAACATCGTATCCCTCGGACACAGCTGTCCCGTCCATGAGCAATTGCACTTCGATTGTCGAGGTGCCGTGCAGCGTGATGCTTAGCACACTGTACGAGACAGCTGATCCGTTCACGGTGGCGCTGGCAGATACCACGAGCTCCCCGGCTATTCCGGATACCGTGACCGAGCTAGTATCAGACTCGTAGGTTCTGACATGCGTCATTCCGTGCGGAGAATACCTGAAAACCCAGACTGAGACAGTTGGATATGCATCTGACCAGACAAGCGTGACTTGGTCCATACGCCCGTCACTATCAGTATCACTGTAGTTGATGACAGGCCCCGGCTCGCTGTCGTTGGTCTGCGCGACCAACCTCGCTGATTTCGCGAACTCGTCCCAGTTCGTCGCTGCGAGATCGAGGTCTAGATACCTCACGTCGAATGGCGAAGTACTCGGCGCGTAGATAATCGCCCCGGAAGCGTTCGTCACCCTGATTCCGTCAAACGGGTCGGGATGATCGAACTTGTCGAAGCGTGTGACCATCTTCGAGTACGCCAGGAACGCATCAGCGGCCAGGGTTTTCATCTCAAGTGGGACGTCTGAAGCGCTCAATTGTACGAGGAAGTCGCCGAGGTCAAAGGTCCACTCCGCATCGTAGTACTCCGAATCTGCCATGGCAGTATGGATGCTGGAGTGGAATATGCTATCATATCTCAGACCTTGCTCGGACAGCCCCACAAGGGCGTTCGTAACGGCTGTTACCTTGGTGAGGTCGAAGACCGCGAGGGTCGCTGAGTTTTGTGAGTTGACTGCCGACCACGCTATGTATTCTTCGACGATAGCCCCACCGAAAGTGGCCAGGTTCTGACCGGGATCTTGCTCGAGAGCCGTGAGTATCTGGTAGTAAGGCAAACCCTGGTACGGTATGTTGGTCTGGGCAGCCACAAAGTAATCAGCGCAACTCCGCATCTGATACAGAGTCTCGATGGTCGCTTCGACACAAGCATCCACCGCTATCATGTCCAGTGATCGCCCTAGTGTCGAGCGCGCATCCACGAGTCCTTCTTTGAGCTCGATGAGTGTCAGTATGTCGATTCCATCGAGGCAGAGACCGTCCCATCCGGCCCCATGACCCCAGAGTATGAGGACATATCTGTCCGCGGGCCAATGAGAAGTGCTGAATTTGACGAAGTTGGCAAGCGTTGTGGAGTTGCCGGTGTTGACCTCTCCGCTTGAGCCAATTACTTCGCCATTGTCATCGACCGTGTCAGAGATGATTTGGGACTGATCAAGGTTCGTGTCGTGCTGGATATCTAGTAAGCGAGAGTTGCCATCGCCAGGTTCGTCCAACATGACCAAGATTCTGGTTCCGGAGGCGCGCTGAGCCGCCTCCATCGCGTTGATGTTGTCCTGTGATGGCAGGGGACTCGTAGAGTCGTTTGCCATGTAGACCATTATCGTCCAGCTAGCGTCAACTCCTGATGATCTGCCAGATGACCCTATCATTGTGGAGATCAAGAGTAGAATGATCAGACAGGCCAAGAGCATCCGGGGGGATCGCATTCGCTGGGTATTAGCGCTGGCTGGGTACATAATATTTCATTCGTGACCTGCACATCTCAAGCCATGTCTGCTGCAACGAGTGCAGTCCTGATGGAGGCTCTGAACCCGCTCAGGTTCTTCCTCTGATACAGGCAGGCTGCCGGATGATATGCTATGATGAACTTCGTCGGTCTACCCGCGATGATGATCTGCGATTCCTTGCCCACCATCTTGGACATGCTTTCCCTTGTTCCAACGAAGTGCTTCGCAACGGTCTGACCGAGCGCGCACACGACCTCCGGGGCAATCTCTTGGAGCTCGCGGTCCAAGTACAGAGACGTGCAGGTTATGGTCTCGTCTTTGCGCGGACGTCTGTTCTTCGGTGGCCTGCACTTGACGAGGTTCGTGATCCTCACCCGATTCCGGCTAACGCCCGCGGATTCGAGAGCGTCGTCGAGGATTTTTCCAGCCCTGCCTACGAAAGGTTGACCCTTCAGATCCTCATCCTTTCCTGGAGCTTCGCCTATGAAAACGATCTTGGCGTCGCAAGGGCCGGTTCCGGGGACGACCTTTGTCCTGTTCTTCGAGAGCCTGCAATTCGGGCACTTAGGATCCACTTTCCCGCAGCTCATACGAGGTCCTTCGCCTTGAATATCGAGATGAGTTCGATGCCATGCTCCTTCAGGGCATTAGTGGCTCCTTCCTCTCTGTCGACCACAACAATCGCTTTCGATACTTGAGCGCCCTTCCCTCGGAGCGCGTTCACAACTCTCAGTGTGGACCCACCAGTGGTGGCCACATCTTCGACTATCACGAACCTCTCGCCCGGAGCGACCTCCCCTTCGATCAGCTCCTTCGTTCCGTGGTCCTTGGGCTCCTTCCTGACCATGACGAACGGTTTGTTGGTTTCGAGCGCGACCGCGACCGCCAATGGGACCGCGCCAAGCGCCATCCCTGCTATCTTCTGCTCGTCCCCAACATGTTTTGCCATCTCACGGCCGATCTCTCGCAACACTCTCGGGTCCGTGCTCGCGCGCTTGATGTTCACGAAGTAGTTGCTCTTCTTACCGGACGCAAGGATGAACTCGCCAGTCTGGACGACCTTCAGATCCATCAGCATCTGCTTCAGCATGCCCTTCCCCTCACCATGGAACATCTTTCTTGCCCATCTTATAACCTATGACATTCACGCCCCTGTGAAGCAGTGGCACCACGATCAGGAACAGTATCAGGCCGTAGATTCCGTTCCCGTCGATGTAGTGATCGATGAACCAGTTGGGCTGGAACGCAAGGACCAGCAGGATTGCGCCCGCAACGAAGTTGTACTGATCGAGCAAGGGGGCCTTCTCGCCTCTGCCGATCTGCAGCCTCCTCTTCACGAAAGATCCAGCGGAGTCCCCGAGCATCGCCCCGAACGACAGGCTTAGGACCGCACACGCAGCCACCTGGAATTCCCCGTAACCCCAGGAATCCTCCGTTTCCAGCACCATCGAGATGCCAGTGAGCAGGAGCCCGAGGACTGTTCCTGAGAGAGCTCCTCCGAAGAATCCGCGCCAGGTCTTTCCGTCGCCGAGGATCCTCTTCCCTCTCCAGGACCTGCCGAAATCCATGGGCCGCCCGCCCCCGAAAAGGACCGCAGCGGAATTAGGAACCAGCGCAGGGATCATCAAGAGCACCCCTGCCAGCGCAGCCTCGAGCGGGGTCATGGCAGGGCATATCGTGGAAGGGTGTAATAATCTGAGCGCACGCTGGAACTCACGGGCGCAGCCTGCAGGCGTCTTGAGTGACCTCGCGCGGTCTAGCGGTCGCCGCTGGCCGTTCGAAGAACTCGGAGATCTCTCTCGCGGGGTCGTCCGTCCGCCTGGCCTTGACGGTATCGAGGAAGTGAACTGCCCGCTTGTCGAGAATGACTGCCACTCCCATGTCTGTCTCGCTTCTTATCAACCTCCCAATCGCCTGCTGCACCTTCCTCTGAGTCGGAGCCTTCACGGCCATGTCCCAACCCTGCCCGTACTTGATCTCGCAGAAGTGCTGCAGAGCGCGTTGCTTGGCGGTAGGCTTGGGGTACGGGATGCCTGCTATGATGGCCAGCTCCATCTCCGCGCCTGGGAAGTCGATTCCCTCGCTGACCCGTCCGCCAGCGATCGCGTGGAGCAGAGCCTTACCAGGAGAGAGCTTGTAGTCGTTGATGATCTTCATGAAATCACCCTGGTTCAGATTACGTTTCTCGAAGTACACGCTCCTGCCGCCCCATGCTAGTCTGGTCTTTGCGGCCAGCCTCTCGAGAATCGCGTAGCTCGGGTAGAATACGATCGTGCTCCGAGGGATCTGCGACACTATCTCGGAGATGCGTTCTCCGAGCCTGTCGACCATCTTGTCGTCGCGTTCCATGTCCTCATACTTCGTGGTCACATCGTCCACGTAGAGAACCAGTCTGTTCTCCTCAGGGAACGGCGATGGCACATCGCACAGCCTCGAGTCCTTGGGCAGGCCGATCGAGTCCCTGTACTCCTGCAGTGGCCTGAGCGTCCCGGACATGTGCACGCTCGCGTGGCACTCCGCGATGGGGCGGCACGCGATGGAGGCATCCAGACAGAACGCTTCGAACGCTTTCGTGGAGTCGTACTTCGTGATCAGCTTGACATACTCCGATTCCTCCAGGGACTGCCAGAACGTCAGGAATCCGGCAATCCCGTGCACATAGGACCTCGGGAGCCTTCCTGCCAGCTTCCTATTGTCACGAACCATCTCTCCGAAGTTGGCCACCTGCGATATCAGCCCCCCAAGACTCCGGCTCGTGAGGTGGGTCCGGAACATCAGCTCCTCCTCGAGGTGGGACTGCGGAATGATGCCATCCTCGTCTATGAGGTACTCCTCGACCGCTTTGTCCAGCACCTCTTCGGTCATCATAACGAAATCCCTGAGGCTGATGCCTTCTGCGACCTCCGGGTCCCCGAACTCGCCAACCTCCTTCTCGGCCATTCGGAGGCCGATCTCGCTGAGCATGGCGGACTCGAGTTCGCGAGCGTAGGAGGGCAGGTTGTGCGCTTCGTCGACCACCAGCACGACGTCCTGAAGAGAGCAGGCCATCCAGTCCATGAGCGCGTGTCTGATGAAGCCGTCGAAGAAGAATATGTACGGCGCGGTGACGACCTCAGCCGCGGGAATATGCATCTTCGATATTTCGTAGGGGCAGAGGCTCCTGTCCGCGCAGTATGCGCAGAACTCTTCCGCAGTCGGCAGCTCCTCGCGGGCGAATTTCATCACGGGCTGAAGGTCCTCGGACACCGTCGAGGCGTAGTACTTGCACGCCTCCTCGTCCCCCTTGATAACGCGGGCCTTGCGCTCGGAGCATGCTTTCGAGAGCTCCTCCGGGTTGCCCTGGGAGAGTTCGGAATCGTTCTTGGCCAGGGGACACATGTTCCTTCGACCCTGGAGGGCGACGCCGAAAACTCTGGTCAGCTCTGAGATCTCCCTCAGCTCGAGCATGACTTGTCTCTGCTGGGAATTCGTGCGGGTCAAGTAGAGCAGCTTCTTCCCGCGCTCCTTGCAGAATTCGACCGCGGAGGTAAGCGCGCAGACGGTCTTCCCCGTGCCCGTCCCGCTCTCCACGACGAGGTGCGCCCGATCGTTGCACGCCGAGCGAATGGCCCCTATCAGCTGCCCCTGTCCTAGCCTCGGCTGGTAGGGGAAACACTCTGACGTCATCTGACCGGAGTCAGCAGCGGGGAAGTCTTAATCGCTTTCGCTGGGTGTAGTGAAAGTGTAGATTAGCGAAAGGGTTTGATTCGGTTACTCTCTCGACCAGATATCGTCCGGGATCTCGTCGTAGACGTTCTGGTCGACACCGTTGACCAGCTCCCCGATCTTCTTGCCTGTTATGAGCTCGTGTATTCGCTCCTTCCTGAACATCCAGTAGTGAATACGCCACTCCCTGCCATCGTAGAGCGTGGTCTCCTCCCTCTCCGTCATGAGGATGCCCGCATCCTCCAACATGTAGAAGGCGTCCCTGTCCTCGGGCTCGAGCACGTTGTCGATGATCCGCTCGCTGTACCCGAAGAAGTTCATCACGTGCTGAGCCATCGCCCTGGCCTCCTCCTCGGGCATGCCCTGCTTGTCGATGCTGTTCTTGATCGCCTTAGTGAGATGCTCGACCGTGAGCGTGGTGCCGATCGATTCCCCCTCGGACTTCTTCAGCTTAGTTAGTATGTTCACTGAATTCGCCCTGGACTTCACAAATACGCAACCCCTGTCCCTCTACTGGGGGGACAACCCTCTTCGGAACATTCATTTAGCAAGTCATCGTATAAATATGTTCTCGTACGACGAAATCAGGGTCGAAAGAAAGCCGCGTTTCCACTGGAAACGGGTCAGTATGCCTGATGGACAAATACGTACAGAGGGTGAGGAGATGCTTGCAGAGTTCAGTGTGGTGCCTTTGGGCAAGGGAGAGAGCGTGAGCCAGTACGTCGCGGAATGCCTCAAGATAGTGGAGGCCTCGGGGGTCCCCTACAGGATCAACCCTATGGGGACTGTGCTCGAGGGGGACTTCGATGAGGTAATGGGGGCCATAAGAGCGTGCCATGTTCGCGTGATGGAAATGTCCACCCGCTGCATCACCAGCATAAAGATCGATGACAGAAGAGGGGTGAAAGGTGCTCTTGACAGCAAGATCAAGTCAGTCGAGAAGCTAGTCGGCAAGAAGCTGAATAAGTGAGCGGAGAATAAGGAAAAGCTATTCGGAGGAGGCCGAATCTGCCTCTTCCGAGCAGAGGTTTTTGCGCCGCTGGCCACGGGGTCTTCGAGTCTTCTAGAATCCCCACCAGATGCTTGCGGACCAGTAGCCCACGAACAGGATGATTGCAGATCCGGCGACGATCATCGCCACTCTGACCCATCTCTCCATGTCGTGTCTTAGCATCCCGCCAATCACGAGTCCCCATGTCGCCATGAGCACACCGAATGACTTGAGTGCCAGGCCAGTCTCTATACCGCCTGACCTGTCCGCGACGCCAGCGATCAGTGATCCCAACCATACCAGAAACAGCCCAACAAAAAGCAGGGCGGCGAGCACCAAGTCCGACAATAGCGGCTTCAGGTAGTCGCTCATCGGTTTGTGTACTGGCTGGTATGGTTGCTGATACATCTGGTATGGACCCTGTGGTCCTGATTGTCCAGAGACCATTTTTATCCCTTCCATTTCGATAATGACTTCTTGAATAAATATCCTTTTCGGAGGCCTATTTAAGGCACTAGGGCAGGTCAGGTGGAATCTTCGATCGATCTAGCCGGTCCTCTATCCAGAATACTGATGTGATAAAGACGAGGTCATTCGTCTGCGCGTTGCGCGTTCTCCCCATTGCCGTGCCGCCTCTTGACCACAACGAGCCTGCACTTCTTCACTCGCGCGACAACGGGCTTTCCAAAGTGTACTTCCATCGCTTACGCCTTCTGCTTGGTTCGGGGGATTACTTGAGACATATGATTCTCCCCCCTCGTATATAAACAAGACGTCCAGTTTCTCGACATTGATAGTATGCTGCCACCTAGTGCCCGGGTCAGAGAGCCTATTTCTGGGACTGGTATCTGGCCGCCTTTGCGCCAAGAACCTCGGTCTCCTTTGTGATCCATGCGAGTTCGTCTTTCGTTGTTTCTCGGATCACCTTCCCGGGCGCCCCGACTACGAAGGACCCGGGAGGAATCTTGGTTCCGGGCGTGACTATGCTTCCAGCGGCGACCATCGAATTGGATCCGACCTCGGCACCGTCTAACACTATCGCCCCAATTCCAATCAGGGTTGAGTCCCCGATTACACATCCGTGAAGCCTCGCCCCATGGGACACTATGCATTCGTTGCCGACATGCACGGGCCTGCCCTTGGGCGCTTCAGCGAATGATAGATCCATGATTGCCGTCCGCTGCCCGATCTCTACCGCGTCATCGTCGGCCCTGAGCACCGCGCCGGGCCACACGCTGGCCCCGTCGCCCAGCCTGACGTCGCCAATGACGATCGCGCTCTCGTCGATGTAGACATGCGCTCCGAGGGTCGGCTTCTTGTCTCCGTATCGTCTGATAGACATTCAGACCCAGATGTCGCCCTGCTCGCATAATCCTTTTTCCCAGCGCGTACCAGCGCCAGCGAACAACTTATCTACTGCAGAGGATGTTACAAATGTCAGCTTACGAACACGATTGCAGAATTCCTTCCCCCGGAGGATGCTTCGATTGGCAGACGACGCGACAGCTAGCATAGAGGTCCTGAATCTCGCCCACAGCATCATGCAGAAGATGCGCGAGCTTCAGTCTCCGCAGGAGGCCTTCATGGTTGCCGCGGACGAGCTCAGGAAACTCTCTGGTGCCGATTACTCTGCCGTCATCCTAGTGGAGAGCGGCAGCTCTACCGTGCGTATAGTTGGTTACAGCGGAGTCACGAAGGAATCCTTCGGAGGCCTTCCCAAGGTCCATGTTGACCAGGCATTCCGGCGCAAGATGGCCGAGAAAGGCAAGTCCTTCTACCAGAAGTTCAATTCGATCGATGAGTTCCCTTCAGTCATGCGCCCGCTCATGGATTCGCTGGGAGTTGAGACAGCATTCGTTGGATCAATCATCTCCAGAAGGGATTTGATTGGATACCTCGCACTTTGCTGCAGGAAAGGCAGCCCATCCATGCAACCGCACGCAGGGATCCTGTTGGAAGTCGTGGCGGACGACATATCGATGGCGCTTGATTTCATGCGCGCCACGCTGGAACTCGAGGGGTCAAAGGCGGAGGTCGACCAGGTCTTCTCGCTCGCGCCCATAGGGATCATGACATGCGATTCCATGGGCATAGTCAAGTCGCTGAACAAGCAGATGGTTCAGATGCTCGACAAGGTGACCGATTCCGAGATGGTTGGCACGAGCCTGTTCGAGCACATCGCGATCGCCAGATCCGGGCTCGATGGCCTCATCATGCAGGGCATGGACGGGCACGAGGGCGAGAAGCCTGAGCTCCACCTCGTTCTGAGGCCTGACAAGGCCATATACCTCCACACCAAGGTGACCCCGATAAAGGACGAGCAAGGGAAGGTCCAGGGCATACTGATCGTCGCCATGGACATCACGTCGAAGGTGCGCCTCCAGAACCAACTCGAGAGGTCCTACGAGAAGCTGACGCAGACCTACCAGGAGCTCGAACGACTGACCAAGATGAAATCGCAGTTCATAGATGTCGTCTCCCATGAGCTTCGCACTCCTCTCACCGTCATGCGCGGATACATCGACCTCGTGGACTCAGAATTCAGTTCCAAGCTCGACCCTCGGTTCGGCACTAGGCTGAGAACCATCAAGGCCAACACTGACAAGCTCTACTCGCTGGTGGAGAGCATGCTCGACATGAGCAGGCTCGAGAAGGGGGCGTTGGAGATCCACCCGGAGCCCGTTAGAGTAGAGACGATCCTTGAGGAGGTCGTCGTCGCGAGGCGTGATGACGCGGACGAGAAAAGGCATAACCTGACCCTCGAGATCGAAGGGAAGCTGCCCCTCATGAATGCAGACAGGCGCAGATTGAAGGATGTGTTCAACAACCTTGTCGACAACGCCATCAAGTACACACCTGAGGGCGGCAGGATCCAGATACTAGCGCGTGACGAGGGGAGGATGCTCCACGTATGGGTCAAGGACAACGGCGTTGGAATACCGCTTGATCAGCTGGGGAAGATATTCGACAGATTCCACATAGTGACTAGCAACGATCTGTCGCACCAGGTGAATAGACTTGGCCTAGGCCTTCCCATCGCGAAGGGCATAGTCGAAGCTCATGGTGGCAGGATGTGGGTCGAGAGCCAGGTGGGCAAAGGGAGCGTGTTCCACGTGGACCTCCCCAAGGTCTCCGCCAAGTAGGATTCTAATACTCCCGCATGATGTACGGCCCGATGGCCTCAAGGGACAGAAAAGACGCGATATTGCTGACCGTTTTTGCGAGTCTGATCTGGGGGACTTCGTTCCCTGGCACGAAGTGGGGGCTCGATTTCATCGGCAACGATGTGCTCTTCCTCTGGCTCAGGTTCGTCGTGGCTACCGCAATAACGCTGGCAGTGGTTCTGGTTCTGAGGAAGTTATCCGTTGCCATCTTCAGGAACCCTATCATCTGGCTCATCGGCGCATTCAACGCGGCCGGCTTCATCATGCAATATGTGGGATTGACGATCACCACCGCCTCAAAGACGGCACTCCTCGTGGACATCAACGTCGTTGCAGTGGCGATCATATCGTATCTCGCGCTCAGGGAACGACTGGGGAGGAGCCAGGTCTTCGGCGTGGTCATAGGCATGGTGGGAGTCTTCTTTCTCACGCTGAACAAGGACTTCGTCTTCGATCCGGACCAGCTGATCGGAGACGTCATCGTCTACGCGGCGGGCTGGAGCTGGGCGTTCTTCATCATACTGAACAAGAAGATGCTGGCTAAGCACAACGGCGTGGAGATCAGCTCGGCAGCCATCACGACATGCATGGTCTGGCTTACCATCCCCACCGTCTTCTTGCTAGCCACCGGAGGAGGCGATTTCTCAATCGAGCCCTTGGGATGGGTCTCGATAGTCTACCTCGGGATCTTCTGCACATCAGTCGCGACCCTCCTGTGGGCGCTGGGACTTGAGGGAGTGTCGGGAACCGAGTCAGCGACGATCATGCTGATCGAGGTCGTGACCGCGCTGATTCTCGCCATCGGGCTTCTGGGTGAGTCCATGAGCCTTGCGGCAGCGTTCGGCGGGGCCTTGGTTATGCTCGCAATATTCCTCGTGGCCGGGACTGGCGCTGGCGAGAAGGAACCTATCAAGTCAGTCTAGTCACGAGTGGGCACGTCCAGCTTCCTCTTCTTGGAAGTCCTCCAGGTCGGAAATACCCGGTGAGGTCTGCCTTGGGTCTTTTCCTACCCTCATCAGCTCAAGCGACTCCTTCAGCCTGCGCTGCATGTACCATGAGGCCAGCTTCATTGCGCTCGACTTCGCCCTACTCAGTCTATTCTGAGCGAACAGGTCGTCCATCAGCTGAGGGATCCAATGCGTGTCATGATCGATGCATTTCGCAAGTAGCATCCAGTGTTCTGGCAACATCGATTCCGGCTTGAAGAAACTGTCCTCCTTCAACTCGCCGAGTGGCACGAAGAAGAGCGGGACGATGAAGCTCTCGTACTGCCTAAGGTCTTCGACGAGTTCGACGGTCTTCTCAACATCTTCCCTCGTTTCGCCCGGCATACCCATGACAAGGGTGCCGCAAGGGACCCACCTGTTGTCCGACAGGAGCTTGAAGGATTCCCTCACGACCCCGGGCCATTCCTCAGGCTCGAATGGCATCGCCTTGCCCTTCATGTGCTTGCTCACTAGGCTGGGAGAACCTGTCTCGATTCCGGTCTGAGCGTATAGGTGACGCCTGCCCTTCGTCGCCCCAGTCAGTGCGCTCAGATCTTGAATCAGGTTCGGCTCGGTGAGGGCGGAGGACAGAGCTATGTGGCTTATCCCTACTTCGCTCGTCAATTCCAGGACTCGTTCGAACAGCCCCACGACCTCGTCCCGGTCGGGCTTCATGCCCTTTGCCTTGTATCTCAGCACATCCTCGGCGTGGAGCGTGATTCTGCGCCTAGTTCTGATGTTTATCTTCACCTCTTCAAGTATCCTGTCCATAGGCACGTGTCTAACGAGGCGCATGTTCGGGTTGCAGAACTCGCATCCACGCCCGCAACCCCTGCTTATCTCCACGGTGCCATTGATGGTCGGGCCCACCACAAGCGGGATGTCACCGACGGGAACGGGCCCACCAGTCACCACGGGAGGCAACGGCCTTCCATCCAACGCGTCCATGAATAGCTTGGGGGCGACTAGCTCTCCTTCGCCTTCCACAATGCAATCGATACCCAACTCGGTCCTCGTGCTCCCGTTGCTGAGTTGCCAGGTCCCTGGGCCGCCCACGATTATCTTCGCCCTGCTCGTTCTTAGAGCGCGGTCTCTCATGAGTCTCCTGAAGAAGTACGCGGTGTAGCTCTCCCGTCCCAGCAGGCTGCAGAAAGTGCTCGATGCAGGTCCCAATCCGAGTGGGTCGGAGCTGTTGATGCCGACCACTTGAGTCTTCGAGTCGATCACTTTGCTCAGGTGCTCCGGATGCGCGATCGCGATGTCTTCTGGCGGTATACCGGCGCGCAAGAGGGCCGCCTGGATCTTCCTGAGCCCCGCAGGGGCGACTGCGACCTCTCCCCTCGTGTGTGGTTGAGATGGACAGAATACCCTCTTGTAGAGCCATCTAGGGAGTACTCTGGGGAAGCAAGCGGCGAAGCCGATGAACATGCTCCCGTTGTAGCTGGACATGAGCGTCCGATCAGCCGTGAGCACGATCCTGTGACTCACTGACGATGCACCTCCAGATTGTGCAGTGGTTAAGCGAAAACGAGGGCGTGGAATCTGTATGCTAGTATATGTGCCATAACCCCAGTTCGCGCTCGCCCGTGAAAGCGTCGCGAGGATATTTAGGATTTCTGCACTAGGCTAGCCATCCACTTAGACGGATGTCGAATTGCATGCAGATGCGCCGTTTTGGTTTCGATGCAAAAATGCCATTACCGTGCTTGTGTATTCGCCACGCGATCACATGTATTCGGAACAGGAACTTGAGACAGTCCACTCACGGATCGGCAAGGACATCTCCAAGCACATCGGAACGACTCGGAAGCTTCTGATGCAACCGAGCTCGAGCCAGCAGGATATCGGAATAGATAAGTGCGCTGCACTTGTCGCGAAGATGTACAAGGATGCCGGATGCGAGAAGGTCGAAATCGCGGAGACGAAAGGCAACCCCATCGTCTACGGCGAGTGCAAGGGCGACTCCGACAAGACCCTCCTCGTGTACTTCATGTACGATACCATGCCTTTCAACGAGCCCGGCTGGAATCACCCCGCGATGGGCGCGAAGATTGTCGACATGAAGCTCCCAGCAGGCAAGGTCAAGGCCATAGTCAACAGGGGTGCGGACAATACCAAGGGCCCCCTGGCCACGTTTCTTAACTCGGTCGACGCCTGCAATAGGTCGGTCGGGAGACCACCGTGCAACGTGCTTCTGGTTGCCGAAGGGGAGGAGGAGCTTGGAAGCCCGAACCTTCCGGTCTACGTGAAGAAGAACAAGAAGAGACTCTCTGATGCGGATGCCTGCTATTTCCCGTACTTCGCTCAGGACCCTGACGGATGCCGCACTCTCATGTTGGGGGTCAAAGGAGTCGTTTACTTCGAACTCAAATGCTCCGGCAAGAGCTGGGGACGCGGGCCTGAGGATTTCGCTGTCCACAGCTCGGGGAAGGCCTGGCTGGATAGTCCGGTCTGGAGGCTGGTCCACGCTCTCAAGACGATGACGTCCGACGACGGGAATCGCGTCTTGATTGACGGATTCTACGATGATGTCGCCCCACCGACCCAGGAGGACGAGGAAGTGATCTCAGAGACCGCGAAGACGTGGGACCCCAAGATGGCCAAGAAGGCAATGAAGGTCAGCAGATTCATGATCCCGGATACCGACCGGGAGGAACTGATCAGGCTCTATACCTTCGCGAGCACATTGAACATCGACGGCATCTGGGGAGGATGGATCGAGAAGGGTTCGAAGACTGTCCTGCCTCACAAGGTCACATGCAAGATCGACATCCGCGTCGTCCCGAACCAGAAGAAGGACGACATGATGCCACTCGTGAGGAAGCATCTCGACATGCATGGATACAAGGACATCAAGATGACCGAGGTCGACAGCGGTTACGACTGGTGTAGGTGCAGCGTGAAGGAGCCCGTGGTTCAGGCTATGATCAGAGCCCAGGAATCGTTCGGCGGGAGACCGCAGGTCTGGCCGACGAGCGGAGGCTCTGTGCCGTTCTACGTGTTCAACAGGATCCTCGGCATACCATTCACGATGGGCGGGATCGGACACAGCGACCTCGCCCACAGCCCCAACGAGTACATGGTCGTCGGGGGCAACAAGAAGATCGCTGGGCTGAGTGACATTGAGAAGTTCATGGTCAGGTTCATGAGCGAGTATTCTCTGACTTGACGAGAGCTTTCTCGTATGCGTCGAGCACGACCCTAGCGGTGCTGTCCCATGAGAACTCCTGGGCTCTGTTGGCTCCTGCTGAGCCCATCTTCGCTCTCAGTCCAGGGTCCCTTAGCAGCTGGACGATGGCATTGGCCAGCCCCCTGACATCTCCAGCGTCCACTAGTATGCCGTCGACACGATCCCTGACGAGCTCCGGGATGCCTCCCACGCGCGATGCGACAACGGGTTTCCCGCAAACCATCGCCTCCATGAGGGCCAGTCCCCAACCCTCGGTCTTCGATGGCAGGACTAGCACATCGCACTCCGAGTAGTACTCAAGGAGCTTCTCTTGGCTCACGGATTCACGGAACTCGATATGCTCCGCGATGCCAAGTCTCTCGGACAGTGCTTTGAACCACCCGACTTCGTCTGTCCCCCTGAACCCTGTCTTTGCAACAGCGATCAAACGCGCATCGGGCAATTCATCAACTACGTGCTCCAGAGCATGCACGAGATACTCCAGGCCCTTCCTTGGCTCCAGACCGCCCACGAAGAGGATGGTCGGCGCCACTGCCTTTCTCTTGGGGAGCGATGAGAAATCCGAAACGTCAATCCCGTTGTAGCTTATGATGGAATCGTATCCATACTCATCCATCAATACTCTCTGCCAGTATCTCGAGACCACGAACCTGTAATCGGCGTGCGCCACCGCGCGCTTCTCGAACTCGAACAGTCTCGGCTCCGCGAAATCGTCAACGTGGTGAATCGTTCGAAAGATGGGGGCAGACACTTCTCCTTTGGCTCTCATGTGCGCGAGCGCGGTTCCGCCTACGCAGTCCTGCGCGTGGTAAATGTCCATGTCCTTGGGGAGATTGGCGGAGTATGACTCTATCATCCTCTCGAGCCGGGTGATCAGATCAGGATGCCATTCATACTGGAAGATCTCGTAAGGCACGGATACGCTTCTGAAGTAGCCCGCGGATGAAGGTGAATCGTCCATGCGCGCGAGCGAGTACACAGTGATGTCGATACCGAGCGCCCGCAGTCTTTCCGCCAATTTCAGCGCGTGGACAACTCCTCCCCTCGGCCTCGTGCTGTAGGTCAGCATTGCCACTCTCATTTGACCAGCACGCGAGTGAACGCAATCGATGCATAATTCATTTCCCAGTCTTCGACTCTCTCCCTTTGCTCACATTTGAGCATATCCTTCGGTCGGTTGCCTGTAATGCAGCAAGAATTTCGGGCTCTCGAAAGGTAACTGAGAAATGTTATTAAGCGCGGGACATTTATCCCCGTACGCATTCAGTCAGACTGTCTGCACACGTCCCGAAGGCTGTACGGTAGGTCTCGGGGAAGAATGCCTGCAGCTCGTCGATTTGGGGGACGACGGACCGAACTCACGAGCGCAAAGTGAATCAAGCCGCGGCGTCAGTATGCTTTGGGCGGGGCGAATAATGCTCAAGGGGGACAACGGCTCGAACAAGAAAACGAATGAGCTGCTGCTATGGTTCGAAGATTTGGGCATCAAGGATATCCCGCGCGTCGGCGGCAAGAACGCCTCCTTGGGGGAGATGATCCGACACCTGACCAAGATGGGCATCAAGGTGCCGGAGGGTTTTGCAGTTACTACCAATTCATTCAGGGCGTTCGTCGCGCACAACCAGCTCGAGGAGAAGATCAGCGACATGGTCAAGGCCCTCGACCCAGACAATCCTGCGGATGTCGCCGAGCGTGGGAAGGCAATCCGGCAACTGTTTCTCGATTCTGACTTTCCGCCGGATGTACGCCGAGAGGTTGAGTACGGCTACTGGGAACTCGGCAGGAAGCTCAACATGCCGAATCCGAGCGTCGCCATACGTTCGAGCGCGACCTCAGAGGACCTCGATGGGGCTTCCTTCGCGGGACAGCACGAGACCATCCTCAATGTTCGCGGCGAGCTGAAGGTGCTCGACTCCATCAAGCAATGCTTCGCGTCTCTGTTCACGGACAGGGCAATCGCGTACAGGTGTCACAAGGGGTTCGGGCAGACCGGCAACGAGCTCTCAGTCGGCGTGCAGCGAATGGTCAGGAGCGACCTCGCATGTTCAGGAGTCATGTTCACACTCGACACGGAAAGTGGCTTCGACGGAGTGGTCTACATCACCGGGGCCTGGGGTCTGGGGGAGACGATCGTGCAGGGCGCTGTCAACCCTGACCAGTTCTACGTCTTCAAGAATGCCATCGACAAGTCCGAGGACCCGATAATAGAGAAGAAGCTAGGGAGCAAGATGCACAAGCTCATCTACACGTCCAAGGGGCACGAGAACGTCGAGGTGCCAGAACGTGACCGCCAGAGATTTGTGCTCGAGGACGATGAGATTGTCAAGCTCGCGAAGTGGGCCTGCGCGATCGAGGACCATTACAAGAAGGCGATGGACATCGAGTGGGCCAAGGACGGCATCACAGGCGAGCTGTACATCGTCCAGGCGAGGCCGGAGACGGTCCACGCCGTCAAGTCCCAGAGCACACTCGAGACGTACGTGCTCGAAGAGAGGGGCAATGTCCTCGTCAAGGGCGAACCGGTGGGCAGCAAGATTGGCCAGGGCATCGTCAGGGTGCTCGAGAGTGTTTATGAGATATCTGATTTCAAGAAGGGCGAAGTCCTCGTAACTGACAAGACCGACCCCGATTGGGAGCCGATCATGAGAATTGCCTCTGCAATCATAGCGGATAGGGGAGGGAGAACCTGCCATGCTGCGATAGTTTCCAGGGAGCTGGGCATTCCGTGCATCATTGGCACGGGGAACGGAACGAAGATCATCAAGACCGGGCAGAAGGTGACCATAGATTGTTCGGAGGGCCAGGGGCTCGTCTATGACGGCATCCTGAAGTTCAGGGTTGACAAGACGAACATAGCCAACCTCCCCAAGACCAGGACGAAAATCATGATGAATGTGGGCGTGCCCGAGCACGTTTTCACCCAGGGCCAGATTCCTTGCGATGGTGTGGGACTTGCCCGACTAGAATTCATTATCGCATCCCACATAGGCATCCATCCGCTTGCACTCATAGAGTTCGAGAAGCTCAAGAAGAAGGCGGAGTCAGATCCCGAAATCGCGAAGATTGTCGACGCTATCGATGAGCGGACTCCGGGATATGAGGACAAAGAGGATTTCTTCGTGGAGAAGCTCGCCTGGGGCATCGGCAAGATCGCGGCGACTTTCCATCCCCGAGACGTGATTGTGCGCCTGTCTGACTTCAAGACGAACGAATACGCCAGCCTCCTCGGGGGAACACTCTATGAGCCCACGGAGGCGAACCCGATGATTGGCTGGAGAGGCGCCTCGAGATACTACTCCGGCCATTTCAAGGAAGCCTTCAAGCTCGAATGCTTGGCGCTCAGGCGTGTCAGGGACAAGAAGGGTCTGACGAATGTGAAGGTCATGGTGCCTTTCTGCAGAACGCCTGAGGAGGGCAGGAAGGTCGTGCACACGATGGCGGAGTTTGGGCTGAAGCAGGGCGAGAACGGGCTCGAGATCTACATGATGGCGGAGATTCCAAGCAATGTTGTACTGGCGGATGAGTTCGCGGAGGTCTTCGACGGGTTCTCGATAGGTTCGAACGACCTGACTCAGCTCATGCTTGGGTTGGACAGGGATTCTGAGCTCGTATCCCACCTGTACAATGAGCGCAACCCGGCCGTCAAACAAATGATCCAGACTGTGATCGAGCGGGTGAAGAAGAAGGGCAGGAAGATCGGCATATGCGGACAGGCCCCGTCTGACTTCCCCGATTTCGCCGAATTCCTTGTCGAATGCGGCATCGACAGCATATCGTTGAATACTGACTCGGTGATCAAGACTAGGTTGATAGTCGCGGAAAAGGAGAAAAGCTTAGGCATTATGGCCTGATTTTCGTTTCGTCAACCCGGATTATCAACTATGATAACATTTATAAGGTTCCACGCTTTTATTGTGTCCGTTATCCTCCCCCCTTTTTCTGTTTACTGCTCAGCGAGCGCTTTTCTTGTGATTTCTAGAAATGCTTCAGCGCTCGCATCTGTGGACGCTGGGTGGCCTTGTCGACCTGCCTGAACCATGCCCAGAGCAGCAGAATGCCGACGGGTGACAATGCTATCCCTAGGAGGAGCATCGTCTGCGGCGTACCCCACTTCGTGGCGGCCCATCCGGACGAGATTTCGACCACGGTCAGTACTGCTGTGAAGATGAAAGTCCCGATGGCTATGACCGTCGATCGGTGCTGACTCGATGCCACTCGTTTGTTGATGTATCCGTTGGTGATCGGGCCGAGCAGCCCGGACACGGTGTACATCAAGTATTGTACAATGATAGCGGCCGGGGAAGTCACTACGAACACTATTGTGAAAGAGAAGAGGACCGCCATGAAAAGGAACACGAGAGAGTACTTCTCCCCCAGGGCCGACTCGATCTTGCCTGCTCGGATCATCACAATTCCTGTGACCACGCTGAAGCTTCCGTAGAACAGACCTATCTCGAGGTACCCTAGCCCGAGGTCTACGTTCATGTAGACTGCTCTGAAGACGGCCATGACGTATATCGCAATCTCGATCACGACCTGGAAAAAGATCAGAACCAGGATTGGCCTGGAGAAGAGGACCATCTTCAAGCCGGCCCTGAGCTGTCTCCTGAAGGAGTCCATGTGCCGCCTGTCCACCTTGGGCTCCTTGAGAATCATCACTGTGAATGACCCTGCTAGGCCAACGAACGCTGCGAAGATCAGGGTAAGATCGAGTCTGTCAGTGGTGGTGACGATGAACCCGCCGACTATGCATGCCGCTGCGTTCATGACGAACATGACCGCGTAGGCCTTCGACATTATCGTGATGAACTCGCCAGAGCGCTTCAGCTCCAGCAGGGTGTCGTATAGGAACGGCGTGTCTCCGCTGACTATGAAACAGACTCCCAGCGCCCACACCATGTTCGACGCGAGATACTGCCAGAACTCGGTGCTGAGTCCGAACATCAACACTCCGACAGCGAACAACACCTCGCCGAGGAACAGTACCGTCTTCCTACCGTACTTGTCCCCGATGAGACCTGTCGGTATCTGGAAGACGATCATGGTTATCCAGAAGGCCGCGTCGACGAGCGTCAGCAGGAACATGCTCATGACGTTTCCGTAGAGCCACAGGGTCCAGAACGGTATCCAGAGCGAGAACGCCGTGACCGCGCGGAAGATATAGAACCTTCTGATTCGGTCGTCCCCGAATGCCATGTCGGGCAGTAATGGCAACTGTCTATAAACTGATAGTGCTGGCTCTGAATGGTATTCGGATCAATGAAATGAAAAGCGATTGGACCGATGGTGCCTTGACCATCAGTCCTTTGAGTTGCGTTTTCAGAGCTTCTTCTCTTTGTAGTTCATGCCGAACTTGGGGAGCATTTTGATGAACGGGTCCGGGTCCATCATTTCCGGAGGGAACACTCCCTTCATGGTGATTTTGCCCTGCGCGAACAGGATCGCTGCGACCGCGGCTGGAACTCCAACAGACCACGCTGTGGCACTGTTGTTCCACTTGTCGAAGCACTTCTTGTGATCCAGGGAGGTCCATCCGTAGTATCCAATGTTCTTGCCGTCCTTCTTTCCATTCACAACGGCGCCTATGGCGCACTGCCCTCTCGCGAGGTGGCCGAGGGTTGACGGGTCTGGCAGGACTGCATTGACGACATCCCTTGGCGCGACCATGACGTCCTTGACCTTGACCTTTTTCGGGTTGTCGAGGCCGAGCTTGCCGATCATCTTGATCGCGTCGACATACTCGTCTCCGAGTGCTATCTTGAAGTCGGTGTACTGGCAGCCCTTTCCGAGGACCTCTCCAATGTATGTGCCCAGCGTCTCCGACTCCTCATGAGCGACGTTGTAGATCGGTATTTTGCCAACTCCATCTGGGAAGTCGAACGTCTCCTTGTTCTCGAACGAGCCATACTTCCTGTACTTCCCGTCCTTGAAGTAAGTTGCGGGCATGAGCACTTCCTCGATCAGTGTCTCGGGCGACCACAGCGGCGCGAAGTCGTAGCCTTCGACGCAGCCGTTGTCTCCATCCCGAATCAGGATGTCCTTCACTGAATCCATCTTGTCTGCCCCCTTCCTGGCGAAGAGATTCGACAAGCCGGGGTCACACCCGATCCCAAGCATGCCAGTCAGTCCCAGCTTCTTCCATGCCGCGTCCTTTTTCAGGTACAGGAACGACGGAGGTCCGGGGTCGCATATTCCTCCCGGGGGCGTCTTGTCGATTGCGATATCCCACGCGGTGTCCAGGTAGTTCACTTTGGCCTTCTGGCAGGCCTCCATGATAGCGAAGTTGAACCTCGGTATCGCGAGGTTGCAGACGAGGTCGAGGCCCTTGAACGCCTTCGTCATTGCGGAGACATTCGAGGCGTCGAGCTTCACTACGCTCACCTTGTCCGAGCCGATCTTCTTCTCCAAGCGCTTCCCCTTCTCCGGGTTCCTCGCGCCCAGCAGGACCTTGTCGAATTCGTCGGAGCCGGCAAGGCATTGTGCAGTTACAGATCCGATTGCACCTACTCCCAAAACCATAGTCTTCATTCTTTCCGTTGCCTCCGTTGTGTGGGAAGACTCTCTACAATCCCCCAACCGCCAATGAGTGATGCCCTAATTAAACCTCCCTCGGAGAGCATCAGCTGGCATGCTGGGGGTTTATGAATCCCGCTGTACTGCAACGATAGGTCGTCGGCCCGATCAGTACCTTCTCTGCTCGAGTGTGTGAACCGGCATCCCGAGCTTCTTCAGCAACGGCAGCCACGGCTCGGGCTCGAGCATCTCTGGCGGGAAGACTCCTTTCTGCGATATCTTGCCCTGCGCGAACAATATCGATGCGATGGCGAGCGGTACTCCTACCGAGTACGCGGTGGCGCTGTGGCCGTACCTGTCGAAGGTCTCCTTATGGTCGAGCTGAATCCATGAGTAATAGCTCACGTCCTTGCCGTCCTTCACGCCCTTTGTGACTGTACCAATCGCGCAGTCGCCCCTAGCGCGCTCCCCAAGGGTCGAGGGGTCGGGCAGACATGCTGCGACGACATCCCTCGGTGCGACTTTGGCACCTTTCACATCGATCTTGCCCGGGTTGGACAAGCCAAGCATGCCTATCATTTGGATTGCTTCGACATACGAGTCGTCCAGAGCTATCTTGAAGTCGCAGTAGTCGCAACCCTTGCCCAGGACCTCTCCGATGAACGTCGGTAGGGTTTCCGCCTCTTCGTGGTCCACGTTGTAGATGGGCAGCCTGCCGACAGGCTCTGGAAACTCGAAGAGCTCCTTTCCACTGAACGGGGGAAGCTTCCTGTACGCGCCGTTCTTGTAGATGGTTGCAGGCATTAGGACTTCCTCGATCAGCGTCTCGGGTGACCACATCGGGGCGAACTTGTGCCCCTCGACCGTGCCGTTGTCACCGTCCCTGACCAGTATCTGCTTCACCTTGTCGAGCCGGTCCGCAGCCATCCTCGCGAATAGATTCGATAGGCCCGGATCGCATCCGAGGCCCATCATTCCGGTCAGACCGGCTTTCTTGAACTCGGCGTCCTTCCTAAGCTGCTCCCAGGCAGGCGTCTCCTTGATCACGTCTCCGGCCTTGGTAGTGTCAAGTGCTACATCCCAGGCCATGTCCGCGTAGCTTGCCTTCGCCTTAAGGCACGCGTCCATTATTCCCAGGTTAAACCTCGGGATGACGCCGTTGAGTACCAGGTCGATGCCCAGGAACGCCTTCGCCATCCCGTCGACGTCTGATGCGTCGACTTTCTTGACGGTCACTTTGTCGTTCGATATCTTCTTCTCGACGCGCTTGGCCCTATCAATGTTCATGTCCGCAAGGATAACCTGTTCGAACTCCCCGGAGTTCGCGAGCACCTCAGCGGCCACGGAGCCAACCGCTCCTACTCCCAAGACCATTGTCTTCATTATTTCACATACAACCCCAGGTGCTGGTTCTAGTGACCAGTACCCGTCGGGTGCGCCAATGTGGATACCTTATTTAAGCTGTGCGGGGCATCTTCGAAATTCGTGCAGTAAGTGGCCTATATGAGACACGGATTTCGATTTCGAGGAACGCAGATAGAATGTCGTTCAGACGGACGATGTTCGTCGCACTCTATCCGCGAAGCCCCCATTTCCACTGACCAGGTTCTCATCTGCTCTATTGGTGCTTCGATGTTCTCTTCTTGTGGTTCGGGAAACGGGAGAGGTCCCTGTGCGGGAGGAACATCGCTTGAGCGAACTCTTTCTGGAATTCCTTCTCCGCCGCCAGCTCGACGTACTGCACCTGCCGCGAAAGCTGGTCCGCGAGCTCTCTCTTCTCCACGGAGCGTAGACACATCCTAGCGCCAGAGCCTGCAGCATTCCCTATGAAGCTTATTCTCTCGACCGGGACCTCCGGGTACATACCTATGTTTATCGCGCTCGATGCATCGACATAGGTCCCGAATGCCCCCGCGGCGTATACATGCGCCAATTCCGAAGGCTTGATCCTCAATCTCTTCATCAGAATGGAGACGCCTGTGAATATCGCGGCCTTCGCCAGTTGTATCTCCTGGATATCGTGCTGCGTTATTGTGATGTCCTCCCCAGTTGCAGTGTCACCACCGGTCGCCAGCACGAACTCGGACAATCCTTCCTTGCCCCTGCGGACTCTGGCGTTCTCGGATGCCAGCAACTTGCCCGATGGGTCAAGTGCACCCGCCTTGAACAGCTCGGACACCGCGTCGACTATTCCGGATCCGCATATACCTCTCGCGGGAGCGTCGTCGACTGTTCGGAGGTTAACCTCCAGTGTCGATGGGTCGATCCATACTCGTTCGATGGCTCCGGTAGATGCGCGCATGCCGAACTTGATGTGGGCGCCCTCGAATGCAGGACCGGAGGCGCACGAGCAGCTCAGAAGCTTGCGCTTGTTGCCCGCGATGATCTCGGTGTTCGTCCCGATGTCAATCATCATACCGATGTTCTTGTCGTTGTACAGCCCGCTTGACACGAGGTCGGCGACCGCATCCGCACCAACGAAGCCGGCGACGTTCGGGAGGGATGAGATCTTGCCGAACGGGTAGATGTTAACTCCGATATGGCTTGGGCTGACCGTGAGAGATGTCCTCACAGCAGGAGCGTAGGGTGCCGCCGCGACATGCTGTGCCGGTATGCCGAAGAACAAGTGATGCATCGCGGTGTTGCCCACGACCATCATCTCGAGGACGTCATCCCTGGAGATGCCTTTTGCTGTGCAGAGCCTAGTCACGAGCGTGTTGATTCCGTCCACAATCGCGTACTGGAGCCGTCCCGCGCCGTCTCTCTCCTTGATGGTGTAGGAGATCCTTGACATGAGGTCCTCGCCGTAGGGTATCTGGGGATTGGGCATGCTCTCGGTCGCGGCAATCTCCCCCGTGAATAGATCGATGAGATAGGCAACGACCTTCGTAGTCCCGATGTCCACTGCCACTCCGAATAGGTTGCGCGACGTGTCCCCCGGCTCCACTTGGATGACCTCCTGGTCCCTGTAGAGCGTTACCGTCGTCACCCAGTCCTGCTTTCGGAGAGCCTCGGGGATCCTACCATGTACTCCAGGTGATATGCTGCTCCTCATATGGGCCTTCTTGAACAGTACATCGAGCAGCCGGTCGTCATCGGCCCTCAGATCCTTCAGTGTCGCTGGAGGCAGCCTGAGCACCACCTTCTTGAGAGCAGGACTGAGCTTCACCTTGGGCTCCACCCCTGCCGCGAGTAGACGGTGATGTCCCCTCATGCTCCCCTCGGGCACCTCGACGACGATCTTCCCGAACGACTTGATGTTCGCCTGACAGGCCAGCCTCATTCCAGCACGCCTGTCTTTCTCAGATACGAGGTTCTTCTCACTCTCAGTCGCCTTTGACAAATTCGCGGCGCCCGAGGTGACTACGATTCTGCACTTGCCACATTTCCCAGCGTAACCGCATATTGATTCGATCTGCACTCCGGCCTCTCGCGCCAGGTCGAGAAGGGGCGTCTCCTTCCGGGCTTCAACCTTCCTTCCCAGGGGCTGAAAATGAACCATTCGCTCGGCCGTTCTGGTCACCATTTCCCAGATGCCCAGCGTGGATATATAACCGCTCCATATCAGGACATTCATTATGGCCTGGTCTATTCGCTCAGCAACTCTTTTATACGGAGAGCCTTTACTTGTTCTGCTCTTTTGGATAAAGGGCCTGTGAATGATGACGGTGCGCAAGCACCTGAAGGAGGTATCAACTTGGCAAAGCCTGTATACGTGAAATTCGAGATGCCGAAGGAACTAGCTGACAAGGTGTACGAACTCGTGGAACTCGCCCGAGACGGCGGGAAGCTCCGAAAGGGCACGAACGAGGTCACGAAGCTCGTCGAGCGAGGGGAGACTCAGATGGTCGTCCTCGCGGAGGATGTCTCTCCACCCGAGATCCTGATGCACATGCCGGCACTATGCGACGAGCGCAACGTGCCGTACGCGTTCGTCCCGAGCAAGGCCGAGCTCGGCAACGCCTGCGGGCTCGAGAAGCCGACTGCCGCGGTCGCCATACTCGACGCCGCAAAGGGCAAGCCGCTGATGGACGAGCTGGCGGAGAAGCTGAAGGCTCTAAAGAAGTAGGTGTCTTAGATGGCTGACGATGATAGCATTCCATCGACCGTTGTCGAGGTCATCGGCAGGACCGGCATGACGGGTGAGGCGACCCAAGTCAAGGTCAGAGTGATGGACGGCCGTGACAAGGGGCGCATCATCACAAGGAACGTCATGGGTCCCGTGAGGGTCGGCGATGTGCTGATGCTCAAGGAGACTTCGAGAGAGGCGAGGAAGCTCAGCGTGCGCTGATAGCTTCGGTCGTGTGAGGTGATGTTAAATGGTAGAGCGCAGAGTTTGCACGTTCTGCGGTGACGAGATCGAGCCGGGAACGGGCAGGATGTACATCAAGAAGGACGGGGTAGTCTACAACTTCTGTTCTTCGAAGTGCTTCAAGAATCTTGTCATTCTTAAGAGGGTGCCGCGCAGAACTACATGGACCCGCTACTACGAGCGGGAGAAGCAGACCAGGATGAAGGGTGCCCCAGAGCTGGAGGAAAAGCCGAAGCCCAGGAAGTTGAAGAAACCGGAGAAGGGGGAGGCCGAGGCGAAGCCCGAGGTGAAGGCTGAGGAGAAGACTCCTGCGAAGGAGGAGAAGTTGAAGGCCGCCGAGAAGAAGCCAGCCCCGAAAGAGGAGAAGAAGCCCGCCGCCCCGAAGAAGGCAGAGCCCGCAAAGAAGGCGCAGGAGTCGAAGGCGGACATGCCCAAGAAGGAGACGAAGGCCAAATCCTCTGAGGAGGCCAAGTAATGATTGAGAAGACCTTCGCCATGGTCAAGCCAGATGGAGTCCAGAGGGGCCTCGTCGGGAAGATAGTTCTGAGGTTCGAGGAGCGCGGGCTGAAGATGTGCGCGATGAAGCTCATGCGCATTCCAAGGGAGCTCGCCGAGAGGCATTACGAGGAGCACAAAGGGAAGTCGTTCTACGAGCCGCTCCTCTCCTACATAACCTCGGGTCCGGTGGTCTGCATGGTGGTCGAGGGCGAGAACGCGGTCGCATCCGTGAGGGCGATGATGGGCAAAACCAACCCGCAGGACGCGTCCCCGGGAACGATCAGGGCGGACTTCGGCCAGGTGACCGGCAGGAATCTCGTCCACGGTTCTGACAGCCCGGAGAGTGCCAAGCGCGAGATCAAGCTGTTCTTCAACGACTACGAGATACAGAAGTACGACAAGATCGACGAGCCTTGGCTTTTCGAGCAATGAACCCCACCAAACCCATTCATCTGTTTTCTGTCGATAGCCAGTGCCGTGCTCCGATTACTTGATATACGGTTCGGTGTTTTGACCGTATATGGCCGCCCGGCATCCGATAGTCTCGGTCATGGGACACGTCGACCACGGAAAGTCGACAATCCTCGACATGATCAGGGGGACCGAGGTCGTCTCGAGGGAGGCTGGCGGGATCACGCAGCATATCGGGGCCACGGATGTGCCAATCGAGACCATCTACAAGCTCTGCGGGCCGCTGATCGGAGACAGGAAATTCAACGTGCCAGGCCTGCTTTTCATCGATACCCCTGGCCACTACTCCTTCGTCACTCTGAGGACTCGCGGAGGCGCTCTGTCCGACCTCGCTGTGCTCGTCATAGACGTCATTGACAGCATCAAACCACAGACGGTCGAGTCCATCAACATCCTGAGGAAGGGCAAGACGCCGTTCGTGATTGCTGCTAATAAGATAGACCTCATCCCGGGCTGGAGACATCACGTGAAGATGCCCTTTCATCAATCTCTCGCCGAGCAGGACCCTCGGGTGGCAGCAGAACTTGACGAAAGGCTCTACAACATCGCAGGGAAGATCTTCGACCAGACTGGTTTCAGCGCGGACCGATTCGACAAGATAACAGATTTCACCAAGACGATTGCGATGGTGCCCACAAGCGGCAAATTCGGCGAGGGGCTCCCAGACCTTTTGCTCATGCTGGTCGGGTTGGCCCAGAAATTCCTCGAAGAGGAACTCGCTACTGAGGAGGGGCCGGGCGAAGCAACTGTGCTCGAGGTCAAGGAGGAGCGGGGGATAGGCACAGCGGTCGACTCCATAATCTACAAGGGCACAGTCAAGGTCGGAGACCAGATTGTTGTCTCCTCTGTCAAGGGCGAGCCGATAGTCACCAAGGTCAAGGGACTCCAGAGGCCTCGGCCTCTGGATGAGATCAGGGATCCTACGCAGCGGTTCGACCGGGTCAAGGAGGTCTCTGCGGCAGCTGGAATAAGGATTGTCGCGCAGAACCTAGAGCACGCGATGGCCGGTGGAACGATCAGGGTCGTGAGCGGCAATCTGGACGAGATCAAGGAGGAGGTCAGGCAGGAGAGCGTCATCAAGGTCGATCTCGCTGAGGAGGGCATCATCGTCCGGGGTGACGCGATCGGTTCGCTCGAGGCATTCGCCTTCGAGTGCAAGAAGACCGAACTACCGATAAGAAAGATCGATATTGGGAGCGTGACGAGAAAGGACGTCGTGGAGGCCTCGCACTTCAAGAATCCGTTGCACCAGGCAATATTCGCGTTCAACGTCCCCATCAATGATGACGCGAGATCTGAGGCCAGGTCGCTCGGAGTGAAGATCTTCGAGAACGACGTGATGTATCGGCTGCTCGAGGAGTACAACAAGTGGTGCGAAGAGAGGAAGAAGGAACTCGAGGTCGAGAGACGGCTCGAGGTCGTCTTCCCTGGCAAGATCATAATCATGAGGGACCATGTGTTCAGAGTCAGCAAGCCGGCGATCGTAGGGGTGAGAGTCCTCGCGGGGAGAATCAGACCAGGCCAGGGCCTCATCAAGCTGGACGGGAAGTCCGTTGGCAAGATCAAGAGCCTGAGAAGCGGCGAGGAATCCATGAAGGAAGCAGTCGCAGGTCAGGAGATCGCGGTCGCGATAGACGAGCCCACAGTCGGTCGTCAGATAGACGTCGAGGATGTGCTCCTGGTCGATGTGCCGGAAAGCCATGTGGCAGAACTCGCAAAATTCGAGCTAAAGGCGGACGAAATCGAAGTGCTCGAGCAGTTGCGTCAGATCAAACGGAAGGAAAGACAGTTCTGGGGCGCCTAGCCTTTCTCCGTGGGGTACCCGGCCTTCTTCCAATCTTCGAGGCCGCCCTTGAAATCGAAAACGTTAGTGAATCCGTACTTGTCCATTTTCTGTGCCGCTATCGTGCTGGATTCGCATGACCATCCGGAACAGTAGCTGATGATGGTGCAGTCTTTCTTGTACGATTTCAGCATATGCTCACCGAGACGATCAGCGGGTATGCGAATGGCCCCTGGCAGGTGCTCCTTCTCGTATCCCTCATGGACTCGTGCATCAATGAGGACGAAATCATCATCGTTATCCATCATCTTCTTGAGAACCTCGTGTGTGATCTTCTTCATGTCGAATCGCCTGCCAACTGCAATCACAGGACGTGGTGATATCAATGGCGACGTACATCTGCGTCCGTGTCGGAATAATCGGCTCCTCCAGCATTCGGAAAAACGGACAGTGCCAGCTCCGAAACCTATATAACTCCTTGCGCGTTAGGCCCCACTGCAAACCGGAGTGGATTGTTTGGCAGACTTCAGAGCCGTTATCAGCGATCCAAAAGATGGCAAGACGTACCAGGTGCCTGTCACAGGACATCATGCGAACTCGCTCATCGGCAAGAAGATAGGCGATGTGATCGACGGGATATTCGTAGGACTCCCGGGGTTCAAGCTGCAGATAACCGGCGGGAGCGACAAGGACGGTTTCCCGATGAGGAAGGACCTCCCTGGACCCAGGAGGAAGAAGCTCTTGCTGTCGAGAGGAATCGGATTCAAAGCCGAGGAGGGCGGCCTCAGGCGGAGGAAGAACGTGAGAGGCAACACGGTCGCTCCGGACACGCTCCAGGTCAACATGAAGGTCACACAGCATGGGATGAAGCCCATTTCTGAGATCGTCAAGAAAGAGGAGAAGAAGAAGGAATGAAGGTTCCGACCCAGCCAGAGACT
>Ga0154903_148_pt1 | contig 27709 bp, 26 predicted proteins | sample Rifle2008BG19ft_FD_105584 | JGI IMG/M metagenome (GOLD analysis project Ga0154903, IMG submission 105584) | Euryarchaeota archaeon RBG_19FT_COMBO_56_21
GCACCGGGATGGGGTTCATCTTCTTCTCGCAAAGCGGACAAGACTCCTCTCCCGCGGGGCACACATCGCCCACTAGTTTGAAATTGCACATCTTACATCTGGACAGTCTCTTCTCGACAAGAATTCTCCTTTCAGAGTGGATTTCGCCAAGTCTTGCGTTTGCGTACGATATGCACTCGCGAGGGCAAACATCTGCGCAAAGCCGACATCCAGTGCATTTCCCCAGCGTGAAGGAGATCGAGCCACGACCCCGTTCCTCTTCGTAATGCAGAGCTCCAGTCGGACACAGCTTGCTGCAGATCTCGCACAGGTCACAATCCACCCCTGTCAGATTGATGTCCAGGATTGGATATCGCTCGAAATCCATCGCTCTCGAGTTCGCCGCAAGCCCCTTCGTGAGTGCTAGCAGTTCCCTCCTTCTTCTTGGTAGTGATTGCCGATACAGCTGTGAGGAGATACCGTTGCTTTGTGGCTCGTCCAACCCGAACAAGGATCTCAAGATTCCCTTTCCTGCAGACATCAGGAAAGCCCTCCTCTCGAGTCCTGATGCCCCATCGTCGTCAATCTCGCCCGTGATGTTGTGCGGTCGCACAACATAGCTCTGGAGGATGGTCTCATACCTTTTCACTGCGAGCTCGTAGCACTCCCTTCCCTCGTTGAATCTGCAATCCCCAGGGCAAGGGTCAATCGAAACCCTGCAGTCAACAAGCAGGGCATAGATGGGAAGGGTCTCTGAAAGGGAGCCCAAGCACGGAAGGACAACAGTTTCAATGCCTCTGGATCGTGCCCCTATTGAACGACCATATCTTCCGCCGCATCGATCGCAAGAGAACCTGATATTCTTGATCCCTTTCTTTCTCGCGGACAATATTGTGTCATAATGGCTCGAGTCTGGAGGCGCTGTAGAGTCGAAGACGCCGTGCGGACATGCGGTCGCGCAGATATTGCATGAGATACATCGGGATTGGTCTATGGTGATCGAGTCAGCAATCGATATCGCCTGAGACGGACAAAGGGCGGCGCAAGGAGCCGGGCATATCCTCTTCATTCTCCATCGGATGTTTGGGCAGCATGATTCGTCTGCAGATGGCGCATACGAACCGAATGTATCCACGAGTTTCGTTATTGCATCGAGTCCGAATCCATCTGTTCCACTCAGGAGCTTAGGGAGAACGCCTAGGCTAGATAGACTGGCCGAATCATTGTCGCGGCCATGATCGGTTTTCCGTGAGATTTCATCTGGTGCGTCAAGGCGAGCCCGGTTTCCTCTCATCGACATGCCTCTCTTCGATGTCTAGCCAGCTGATGGTCAGCGAGGCCACCGCTCCATACAAAGGACTCTCATATCTAAGGATATTCCTGCAGAACTGCGGAACCCATTTCAGTATGTGATTGTACAGGAAGTCATCCTGCAGTGATGCAAGACTTCTCGCCATTCGAAGATCCCCGTCCTCGCGGTGTTTCTCTTCCTTGCCGCAGAGGTATCCCATGAAAGCAAGTTCGAAACCTATGTGATCCGGAGGTTCAGTCCCCTGAATCTCTAACCCGGCCTCGCGGTAGATAGCTCGCACTTCAGATGCATGTTCGGACATCATTGTCTCCGACCTATAGACAGATTCGTAAGGAGGAGGAGGTCCGTAGTTGCTCGAGATTCCGCGAAACAGACGGACATAATCCTCCCGAAGTCTGGTAAGGCCCTTTTGATCAGCGTCCCGCAACGAACGGATCTGTGACATCAGGATCCCGAGTCTGTTCGTCAGCTCTTCCCCCCCTCCATGTTCCCGAAGTGCAGCATCCATTCTCTCTAGCTTGGCGATTTGCTCAACACTCCCCAGATGCTGAATGAAGTCACTTCCGGGGTTCTGTGTGAACATGTATGAAAGAAATTCGTACAATCGCGCTCTGCTTGAGCCAGAGAAGCCAGATCTCTCACAATCGGGCGCTGTTTCGTCGGTTCGCGTCCCCCTTTCCATGTAGTGCCTCTCCTCGTGGCCTGGAAAGAACCTCCAACGGAATCCATCAAGGCATCAAATAGCTGAGCAACGTGGTAAGTACGAAAATCGCCACAAGTCCTATGAGGATGAGTGCGGCGAAAAGTCCCAGGAAGATTGCGGTGACTCTGAAGTTCCGGGGCTTTCCGAAGATTGAGGCCAGGACAAGAAGTACTACTGGCATCAGGATGATCCCAAACACCAATACGACGCCGATTGACAGGAAATCCATATCATCCACCTCCTTGAAGTAGCTCAGGCCTCCCTTTTGTCTCCACTCTCATTCGACACGCCCTTCGCCTCCTTGATTTCCATCACGGGGAACAACTTGATGAATAGGAGAATGAGGAATACCGCAATTCCAATCGTGCCCGCGACCAATGAGTATTCGACCCATGTGGGGACATAAATGCCTTCCGGGTAGAGTTCAAGTCTCGGATGCGTGAGCGATGGGACGACTATCAAGAACCTCTTAAGCCAAAACGCGACAAGGACGACTGCAGAGGCGGCCACCGTGCCAACAAGACTGAATCTCTTGGCGAGTGCAGATCCCGCGAGATATCCGAAAGTCCCCAACATCATTGCGATGACCGGCCAGTAGAATGGGGCATAGGATCCAAACAGCATGGCATCTGATATGTCGTGTTCGGAACTCGGGGCAGCATACTGCATCGTAAGTTGTTCGTGCAGGGTGAACCAGAGATACAGAATCACAAGAACCGAAAGAGCGGTCCCCATCCCTCTGAATATGCTTATGTCAATATGCGCCTCCCAGTGGAACGCCTTTCGCATGACAGCCGCCGTCACGATGATTGCAGCGAGGGCAGATGACAGCGCAGCTGCCAGATACATGGGACCTTGAATGGCGCCGAACCATCCGGCCTGAGCCGCTATCAGGCCGAACAGCCAGGGAATCACGCCGCCGCTGAGGAGGAACACAATCACCAGGAGAGTCAGCGCGATCCACCAGGCGATGCGCTCGATCTTCTCCTTCTCATTCTCCCTGTAGCCGAACAGGAGCAGGGTGTACAGTATTCTGAACCTCGGCAGCCTAGTCCTCAGGTAGGCAAGGTCCTCACGCATCAGCAGGTAGAGATAGATTACGCTCAGCGTGATGTATATCATTATGACAGTGAGGTCCCAAACAAGGGGCGAGGACGGGACACGGTCAGCGTAATAGATAATCATTTTGAAGAGCCTGTCTGGCCTGCCCATGTCCATGACTATGCTCAGTCCAGCCATCAAAAGGGTGACCACTGTCAGGAGTTCCGCCATCCTCGCAATGGGCTTGTATTTCTCGAGGCGGATGACCCTTATCGCGGCCGACATCACAATCCCGCCGTGCGCGATCCCCACGAACCAGATGAAATTGACGATGTAGATGCCCCATGGCGACCCCCTCAGAGGCATGCCGTAGTCTCGCATTCCGGTCACAACAAGCCCGCTTGTCATTTGGACATACCACATGGTAGCGAAGAGAGCCGCTCCCAGTCCGCTCAAAACCAGTAATGCATATCCGGATGGCTTTGTGCGCAGGAGTGGCGCAAGAAGCCCTCTCTCTGTGGCGCTCAATTCCTTCGCCTCGCCTTCAAGCATTGCTTTCAATCTCTTCCTAAGGAATAGCGCAGAGACAATTCCTGCAACAATGACAACTGCTCCGCCAGCAGCTATCCAGACCCAGGTTGGGATCTCCTTCTTCTCGACAACATTGTTCACGTTGAATGTGATATTCTTGAACCCAGAGTTTCCGTCAACGTCATACGCAGTCACATTCAGCGCGTGAACGCCGTTTGAATAATTCAGAGTGTCAACATCCCATCGGAACGGGGATGTGGACTTGTTGTCAACCACCACATCATCAATCATCAGGAGCACATATGCGATGGCGGCGCTCGACTGTATTGTCGCATCAACGACCATCGTGTCCTGGACGGTTGCGCCGTCCAGCGGCGAAGTGATCACAACGCTTGGGGCCCCTGGCACGGTGCCTGCCCCAACCACAAATGCTAGGCCTAAATCGTAGTTCTCATACTGTGGTTCCGAGCCCCCGCCGTGGTGCACCCTTGCATAGAGGGTGTAGGTGCCGTCTGACTGTGGGGCTGTCAAAGTCCATTGCAGAGAGGTGTCGCCAGCGTAGTTGGTCATCTCATAATAGTTGTTTGTGCCGGAGCCGCTCGGATCTGCCGTGATAGTCCATCCAGCCGCTGAAGGCACGCTCGCCGCGACTGGGTCCAGAAGAGAGACAAGCATCACTCCGAGTATTGGGCCAGAATTGCTGCCAGATACTGTGACTGTGATAGTGACACTCTGGCCCCTTGTCAGGTTCAAACTGGGGGCAGACATTGTGATTGTTGCGCCGCCAAGGGTAACGTGGCACGAACTTCCACAATCGTATTGCTGGATCCCACTCTCAACACCTCCCTTCAAGGCGCCGCCTGTCGGTATGATGCCCACCGCCGCGACGCAGAGAATCGCGAGGGCAAAAAAGGTGAGAAGTTTCCTCAAGGGTTCACTTCCTCTCGAGTTGAATCCAAAGGTCTTCTTAGAACCCTCGGATCGAGCGGTGCGCCCAGATAGTAGACCTTGGGTTCCGTGCCCAGTTCCACCTGAAGACGGAAATGATTCTTGTCGGCAATCGCTTTGGAGACCTCGCTGTTCGGATCGTCTAGATCGCCAAAACTGAACACATTGACAGGGCAGTTGGCAACGCAGGCTGGTTTGAGTCCTTTGACGAGCCTATGGACGCAGAATGTGCATTTTCCCATTACTCCAACGAAGTGATTTCCGCCTGAAACGAGCCTGCCTTCATACTCGATCTCATGATCGGGGTTCCTGTATGGCAGGCCCTCCTCACCCCAGTCGTAGTATTGATTCTTCCATGGCTTCTTCCAATTGAAGTAGTTGACACCATACGGACAGGCCACTTCGCAGTACCTGCAACCGATGCAGCGGTTCACGTCGGTCAGAACCAGCCCGTCTTCCCTCTTGAACCTCGCGCCAACAGGGCAGACCTTTGTGCATGGCGCATTGTCGCAATGTTGGCACGGGCGGGGCATGTAGCGTATCTTCGAGTTGGGATAGTTGCCCTCTTCATACCTGAATACCCACATCCAGAAGATGCCTTGGGGGGTGTTGTTCTCGACCTTGCACGCCTCCACACATGCCCGGCAACCCATGCAGCGTGTCAGGTCGATGGCCATCGCGTATCTGACCATCTCACACCACCTTCCAGACCCTAACATTGACATGGAACGACTGATCTGCTGTGTTCGTAGTATATCCATCACCGGCGAAAAACAGGCTGTTGGGAGTCGGACCGGAGTCCCTTGCGACCGGATGGACCCACTGTCCGAAATGATGTGAGAGTACGACTGTATCGGGTCTAACGAACTCGACTAGCTGAGCGACAGTCTGAACCCTGCGGGTCTCTCCGGTGAGGGCATTGTGGCTCTCGACGTAGACTTGATCGTTGTCGCTTATGCCTTTCGCTCCCGCAGTGGCAGTATTGATGAAGAGTTTCTGTTTGGGAACCAGCTCCTTGAGGAGCGGCAAGGAAGTCGATCTTGATTGTTTCAGCTCGATTCTCTTGCTGCTGATTAGAGTGAGATCGTAGTCCGGAGGTGACAGGTCTTTGGTCAAGGCCCGCCAAGTCGGGAATGGCGTGTAATCCTGGTAGTACATCTTGTCAACCCCCATGCTCTGCATTGTGTTCCTGTAGCGGCCGAGAGCTTCTCCGTACAGTCGATGTCTAAGGCCGCCGTAGGCAGGTGTCATGATGCTTCCATAGTACTTCTCGGGGGTATACGTCTCCTTTGGGCGCACGCCGTTCTTCACATAGTATTCGATTCCATCTGGAACGCCCATGCTCTTGGCCCACTTGTCAAAGATATCTCTTGCTGCTGGTTTGGTGTCCAGAGCCAATCTGTGTGGATCAACCAGCTGAAGTCCTGCGTTGAGCCTATCGAGGTAGCCTCCGGATCCGAAAAGTATGCCTGCTTTCTCGCAAAGATCAAGGTATATGTCGATCTCCCCTCTGGATTCGAACATCGGGTCGATGAGAGGCTGTCGAATGGTAGTTGCGGACACATATGTGTTCGATATGGTGAACGGTCCCTCGAATTTCTCAAGCAGTGCAGCAGGCAGAATCACGTCGGCAAAATAGTCAGCAGTCTCACTGACCCATGGGTCGATGACTGCGATGAACTTGAATTTCGTGTATGATTCCGCCAGGTCGTTCTGACCGGCTGGAAACGAGAGCAGCGGATTCGACATATGGACGATCAAAACCTCTGGCAGCTCCGATTCTTGGAAATCGTACTTGGAGGGGTTGTTCATGACTTGTGCCACTATGCCCGAGGAGTTGCTGTTGATTGGATAGAACTTGCTGTCCTTCAGAAAGACATTGTATCCCGAATCTTTGACAGTGACGTTGTTCCAGCTGTCGAACTCGCTGGCGTTTGTCGGAGTATAGTCGATGAACTGACCACCCGCTCTCTCAATGGCTCCCAGTATCATCATGACCAACAATGCCGCCCGCGAGGCTTGGAATCCCAGTTCCTGCTGAGTGACATGAAATCCGTGAATTGCGACGGGGCGATAGGGGACATCAACTCCGTCTATCGTGATCGTGCTTCCTATTCTCGCGTTTACTCCGAGGTCTAAGGCCACCGCCAGAATCTGTTCTTCGGTCAGCCCGCAGATCCCTGCCGCCCAAGCAGGAGTCTTGTCCGCTAGATGGTCGACAAAGAGCTGGTAGCCAGGTTTCAATGTGTCAGTTCCGACAGTGTATTCTCCTGTCAGGGCTGGATCTATGTTGGGCGTATCGAATGGAACCGCTGCGCCAGATAGGGAATCCCATACCACCTCCTTGGCGGAAATGTCAGTCAGTATGGTACCATCCTGTTTGACCAAAGAGGCGGCGTTAGTGTGTTTCGTCAGGTACTCCTTGTCAACAAAGTCCTTTGCAATAAGAGCGTTTGCCAGTGCGAGGAAGAAGGCGAGATCCGTTCCCGGCTTGATGGGTAACCACCTGTCTGCATGTGGGCCGGAACCGTGAATCGAGGGGTCGACGACCGTGACTTTCATGCCACGCTCTCTCGCCTCGACGAGAAGGCGATTCCACTGAATCCAGCAGGACTTGTTTCCTCCTGCATTTACGATATTCCATCCCCAGCTCACCAGATAGTTGCAGTACTTGAAGTCCGGATGTAGCACACCGTTTCTTCCGACCGTGTATTCGCCGGCTCTGTATCCAGCGTCCGAGCAATATGCGCCATTCTGAAGCGTTATTGCTCCCGAGGCCTCGACAAATGCTTTGTCGTAGAAGGGCACTCCCTTGCTCCTGCCTTTCTGCCATACAAGATACTTGTCGCCCTTGGATCTGGCCTCTACTATCCTGTCCGCCAGGGTCGTAAGAGCCTCGTCCCAAGTAATCTCCTCCCAGGTCCCCTGTTGCCCCTTTGCATTGGTCCTTCTGAGCGGAGCTTTGAGTCGATGAGGATCGTAGACGGCCATGACTTGTGCCATTCCCTTCGGGCAGATGGTTCCTCTCGTTCTGGGGTCTGCGGGGTGGCCCTCTAGCTTGACAATTCTGCCATCGACAACTCTGGCAATGATCGCGCAATCCTGTTTGCCTATCCAACACGTACTGTATTTCTTCTCCTCTCCAGAAGCAGTACTGCTCGATCCCCTATCTGAACGGAATAGAGAGTCCCAGTAATCCTCGGGAACCAGTCGCGCTGCAATAGCAGCTCCAACTCCTAGTCCAGCCGCCTTAACAAACTGCCGTCTTGTTATCTTCGCCATTCAGCCACCCGCCATTCTTGCGAATATGGTAACAGACGAAGAGACTCCCCCATAGCAACGCCGACTATCGCAGGCAGGTGATGTCTTTGAAGAACATGAACCTTTTCGCGCCTGCCTTCCTTCGCACTTCCGGAGTTTCAGGCTCGCTTAACAGTTGTAGTGTGCCTCTGCAAGATGTAGCACAGTTCAGGAGGCGCTGAGAAGCTCTAAGACGCGACGATTCCATGGGAGTATCACGAATCGCCCGGGTCGTGCTATGAACTCGTGGATTCGCTTTGGATTTCATGCAGGGAGCTTGTACAGCAAGGATTCACTTGACCCTGGTCATCTACAAGGACAGTTGGGGTTTCTAGAAGCAGTCGAGAGCGGAATCTCGCTTCCCGTCTCTGTTCATCTCTGTTGCTCTGTCAGTTGACATTTCCGGTCCGGAATTCGCAAAAGAACCAGAGGAGCCTCGCGCTAGCAGGTTGTGTGCTTGCGAATGGTCATAGAGGATTGTCTTTCGTCTCCCTCGATTCTACTCAACCGGCTAGTACAGCTTTGGCTCATCCCAGTTGAAGATCTTCTGGCATGTCTCTGGAGCAAGGACTACGTCGAAGAGGTTCTTCCATCGCGCGACAATCATCGAGACGATGACTATCAACATACTTGCCAGGGTGATTCCCGCAGCCAAGTCCGGGGTCATTTCGAATGCCTTCTCGATGTCGATGCCCACGAATTCGTAGACTGGCTCAAGTAGGCTTTCGCCTCTCGTGATCAACGAGCCCATGCATCCGGCGACAGCGATCATACCGAAGGCTATCGCTGCCAGACCGACATAGACCCACACCATGTAGGGGCATGTCCACAATGCTCTGCCAAATCGCGTTCGGATGAAGATAACACCGCTCCACAGTATCGTGGAGTACGCAGTCAGAAGGATCTTGTTCTTTACGAGATCGAGTTCCATGAGCTTGTCCATGGGCCAAGCATACATTCCAGTCCATGCCGACAAGACAAGAGCTAGAACTCCCAAAATCGCCGCCACATAGCCCGCCGGCTCGGCATATCCCCTTGCCGTTATCGCCCAGCCAACGAATCGCTTCGGCATGCGCTTTCTCAGACGGACCACAATCTGTGAGGCTACCACAATCATGATGCAGGCAAACGCAAGCGTCAGCATGCCTGCGTGCAGCTCGGCACTTAGCGCATGAAGTCCCGACATGCTGACCATTTCAATTCACCTTCTTGTCCATCTTGCGACTTCTCGCAATCAATGCTATCACTATCAGTGCGGCGACCAATGCTATCATGAGCACCGATCCGGCAACCATTGTCCAAACCCAGTTTAGCATAACCTGTTGAGCTTCTGAGTTGTTAACGACAATCGTAGTCTCATCGTATCCGACGGCGCCGCTTGCATTGCGTGTCGCCACGCTGATGACGTGAGTTCCGTCTATGAGCAACTGAGTATCAATCGTCCAGGAAAACGGCTGAGTTGTCTTGTTGTCCACCAACGTGCCATCAATGCTGAGAGTTGCATATAGGATACCCTCGGATGGGATTAGGCTCGCAGCCACCGTCAACGATCCGGAGACTTGGGAGTTCTCGATTGGCGAGGTGATTATGACTGCGATTGTGTCCGGTATGATATCACTGCCCACTAAGAAGACCAGCCCCGTCGTGAAATCGTGGGAGAACGTGTCGCCGTTTCCGTGTACTTCCCTCGCATATAGGGTGTAGTCTCCGGCTGTGTTTGGGGCCTTGAGCGTCCACGTCCAGGACACGGAGCCTGTGTACGTCGGGGTTTCGTGATAGTTGTTGGTCGATCCTCCCGTGGGGTCGGAGACGATGGTCCAGCCAGCATTGGATGGAAGGCTGCCTGAGGTTGCTAGAGCAGATAGTATAGCAACGCCAAGGGGTGCCCCTGAAGCCTCACCGCCTGTCACGTTGACGATCACGGTGACCGTTTCTCCTTCCGCTGGAGTAGCATTGGGCGACCACATGGTGATGACGGAGCTGCTTTGAACAGTGTGACAACCAGTGCTGCATCCATACTCCTCGGTAGAATCACCGATTCCATTGTTGTACGCGCTCAGCATCGGGGACAAGACCACGACACCGGAGAGCACGGCAAGGAGAGTCAAGATAAAGTAGCGTCTTCTCAATCATCCACGCCCCAATAGACGTCGCGAAGCATCGTAAGATGCCCGGCGATTGCCGGCAAGTATTACCCTGTTATAAGACTTTCTTGCCCCCATGCCCATGCCACGGCATGGTCCGTGTCGGAGTCATTCTGTTTTGTTTCGGAATCCGTCGCTCTGGCGTCGTACTCCGGCAGTTTCGTAAGGTGGCATCGCCGAAGATGGGAGGGAGCCGTCGGTTTCATAACACCGTTATTCTATACTCCTCCAACTCACTGAAGATACAGTGAGCGGAAAACATCGGACGGTGCGACTGTGAGAAGATGGGGACTCATAATAGCATTGGGCATTTTCACCATTGGTGTCTTGATTGTCATCCTGATTCAGTTGCCAGGCAACGAGGCCGGACCGCCCCCTACGTCAGCATCCTACGTCGACAGCGCAGATTGCGGTGGGTGTCACGCCGATCAAGAGACAGGCTGGGCAGGTACTCTTCATGCCATCGCGTATCCCACCCTGATCAACAGTGGCCATGCGGCTGACTATTGTGAGCCTTGCCATTCAGTAGGTGCGGGAGTCCCGAGCATATACCCTGCTACTGGGTACAACACGACTACAGATACCCCCGCCTATCTTCAGAACGTGTCATGCCAGGCATGTCATGGACCTGGGAGCGAACACGTGGCTGCACCATTTGCGCAGAAGCGAGCCACAATAGGGCTCGTAATGAATGCGAGCCTCTGCGGCTCGTGCCACTATGCTACAGGGGGCATCAGCAGCACACACCACCCGACTTACAATGAATGGGAACTCTCGGGACACAACACCAGCGCCAGACTGCCCGTATTCGTGAAGCAAGCTTCGTGTTCGAACTGCCACGAGGCTTGGAATGCGATGGAGTACATCACTACAGGTGTTGAGAAGACGGTCCTCAGGGAAGCGGACGAAGATGCTCCGATAACCTGGGAGATTGCATGTAGCACCTGCCACGATCCTCACAGTTCCGGCGTTGCAGGCACCCAGCTGAGACTCCCACCAGAACAGATCTGCGCGAGATGCCATAACAGTGAAGGTGCGCAGCCTGGACAGGAGCCACACCACCCGATGGCTGAAATGAGGAACAACACGGCTGGCTACGGGATCGACAGGACTGGTCTAGACTACATGCCATCGGTGCCGTGCGTGTCGTGCCACATGGCGGACAACAACGCTGGTCTACCGAACCACACATTCAGGCCGAACCCGTACTCCTGCACTGTTTGCCACGATACTACTTTCCCGACCAACGAATCTTCAATTGGATACATCGAGATGATAGGGTCGATGACGGAGGTCGGAATTAATGGGGCAGAGCCGAGAGTGGAAGAGGCGCTTGCACTCATCGAACAGATGAGGGGAAACAAGACAGATGAGGATCTCAACTACTGGGCTGACGAATACGAGATAGCGATATTCAATCTCGAGACCGTGATATCCGACAGCAGCGAGGGCAACCACAACCCGCGCCTTGCATCAGCCCTCTTGGAAGACTCCTTGACCAGGTCGTCCAACGTGATTGGATCCCTGACGCCGCCGGAGAAGATCACTGGTGTGCGCGCTTACAGGCTCGCGAACGGCAGCGTGATGGTGGAATGGAATGCGAGCGATGCATCAGATTTCGCCAAGTACAGGATTTATGTGCTCACTTTGATGAAGTCCAACATCACGGGTGATACTGCCACTGTGGAGCTGACAAATATCTCAACAATCTCGTATTTGCTCACTGGGATTGCCAACAACACTCTCACCTTTGTGTATGTGACTGCTGTCGATACGAACGGCAACGAGATCACCAACACTGTGACCGCTGCGACTGTTACTGGCAATCTAGAGGAAATCATAGCCGACCTCCAGCAGCAAATCGCCGATCTCACGGATCAGTTCGATTCACTCCAGGATGACAACGACCAGCTTAACCAAGACGTTGCCAACCTCGAGGACAAGGTATCGAACGCAGAGAACGCAAGGACGAGTTGGGCTGTCATGGGAGTCGTTGTCGGAGCCATGATAGGTCTTCTAATTGGCTTGGTTCTCAACCGGTTGAAGCCGAAGGGAGCAAAGCCGGAGGAGCCTCCTGCTCAGCAAAAGACCTAGTTTACAAACCTATCGAACCGCTGGCGGCACATTCAGAGCCGTCAGCTGGTCGTAATCATTTCCATTGATTGCTAGGTGAGGTTGTCATCGTCGAAAGGACTGATATACTGCCATCCCAATGAGTGGAGGGCCGGGGGAATTGCCAAGTGATTGAAGCCAAGGGGATCAGCAAGACCTTTGGTCGGCGGACGGTCTTGGACAAGGTCGACCTCGTCGTGGGGGACGGCGAGATCGTCGCCCTGATGGGTCCGAACGGTGCCGGGAAGACAACTCTGCTCAGGATATTGGCCACTCTATTGGAACCCTCTTCTGGCGAAGTCGTTATTCAATCCATGAGGGTCCTCGATGACCCGGTGATCGCGAGAAAGGCGATCGGGGTGATAGGCCACTCGCCTTACGTCTATGACGACTTGACAGCTCTTGAGAACCTGTCATTCTACTGGTCTATGTACGGACTTCCTCGGGGGAAGTCCGAGGAAGCGGGTCGGGCCATGCTTGAACGGGTGGGGCTATCTCACAGGATGCATGATCGGGCCGCTGTCTTCTCGAAGGGCATGAGGCAGAGGTTGGCGATTGCGAGGGCACTCTTGCACTCACCCAAGATACTCCTGCTCGATGAGCCGTTCTCGTCCCTCGACCAGAAGGGTGTGGACGTGCTCTCGCAGATCCTTCTAGAGGAGAAGGCAAAGGGCAGATCGATACTCGTCGTGACTCACGATGTCCAGAGGATTTCGACTCTGGCCGATAGGGCGGATGTTCTGATTGGAGGGAGAGTGGGGCGCTCCTACGATTCCCGGGCGATTGGAAAGGGCGAACTGGATATGGGGTACCGCACTTCGATTGAGAGAGGGATCTCATGAGGGCGGCGTTGACGATAGCTTCGAAGGATCTGAAGACTGAGCTTCGATCCAAGGAGATGGTCAGCGCCATGTTCCTCTTCTCTCTGCTCATAGTGCTCGCGTTCCGATTCGGGTTCGAGGAGAGCGTGTCGGCAGGATCGGTGGACATGCCAGATCTTGCGGCGGCTTCGTTGTGGATTTGCTTCTCATTCGCTGCGATAGTCGGAATGCACTCTTCATTCGCCAAAGAGAAGGACCGCGAGACTCTCGAAGGTCTGATGCTCTGCCCCGTCGAGAGAAGCGAGCTCTACGTGGGAAAGGTCATATCCAACATGGTGCTGGTCTTCATAGTCGATGTTCTGTCGATATCGTTCTTCGCCTTGTTCTTCGCGTATGATTACGGGGGGAACGGCTTGACAGTTGTCGTCATAGCCTTGCTAGGAACCGTCACCCTGGTTCTGGTGGGCACGTTAGTCGCGGCGATATCGGTCAACACCAAGGCGAGGGAAGTGCTTCTCCCTATACTGTTGATACCGTTGATAGCGTTCAGCGTGATCATGCCGTCGGTCACGCTCACGGGTAACGCGATCTCTGGAACGGCCACCGAATCTGTAAGGGAGATAGTTTCCATAGCCGGATTCGCCGTCATCTTCGGAGCCATGGGTTACCTTACGGCGGATTACGTTTTCGAGGGGTGACGAAGTTGGACCTTAAGCTGGGTAAGTATTGGGCCTGGTTCGCGGGGATCTCGGCGGCGCTGATGCTCATCACCGTTCTGCTGGCCGTCTACTATGCTCCAGTAGCCGCGTCCAGCGTGAGGACCGCCAACGAGTTGCTCCCGTCTATCGAAGGAAGCACGATTACCGTTGCGGGGTTCGTCGCTGACCGGGAGATTATGAATCCCATCAGAACTCCGGAAGATCCCCCTGTGACCGCCATCACCTTGGCTGACTTCTCTGACTATCGCAGGTATCTTGACGCGGTAGTCTCTGGGGGCCTCGAAGGGGAGTGGTGGACGATCGAACCTATCACTGTCCGCGGCCCATACCTACCATTGGGCACCAACGTCTCGGCAACAGGCGAGGTTGTTGCGACGCACGACTCATCTTCCTTCATGCTGTCATGCGATTCGAGCGACGATGTGGTCGAGCTGAGCTCGCCGGGAGAAGCTGGCATCATGACTTCGCCCATCTCCCAGAAGATATTCTACTTCCACATGCCGTCCGCATGGGTCTCCTATGTCGGGTTCTTCCTGACGTTGGTGTTCGGGGTGATGTATCTTCGAACTCGGGACCGAAGATACGATCGGGTCGCAGCCTCATCTGCCGAGCTTGGGGTTCTATTCGCTACCATTGCGATCGCCACTGGTCCGGTATGGGCCAAAGAGGAATGGGGCGTCTACTGGCGTTGGGATGACACGAAGCTCGTAACTACCTTCGTGATGTGGCTGGTTTACATCGGGTATCTCATGCTGAGGGCCGCGGTTGTAGATCACAATGTGAGGGCGAGGATGAGCGCAGTCTACGGCATCCTGGGATTCGTCACGATGCCGATGAGCCTATTGTCGTCACGGATCGCCCCTCTGATACGGTCCAGCCATCCACAGGTCATCGCATCCAGCAGTGGAGGCCTGTCCATGGAAGCTGGCATCACCATCGGAATCGCGGTGGTGGCCTTCACGTTCCTGTTCATAACAATGCTAATAAAGAGAGTGGAGATTGAGGAGTCGGAAGATGAGTTGGAGGACCTGAAGCGGAGAGTCGGAGGTGAGGACTAATGGCCAACGCGTTCACCGCGCTATATGTCGCATACACGATAGTCTGGGCTGGTGTGTTCGTCTATTTGCTCTACCTGTTCATGAGGCAGAGGGCTATCAACAAGAACATCGAGGTGCTGAAGCAGGAGCTGTCCAAACATGGCAAGTGAGAAGGAGCTTCCGGAACAGGAGCAGGCCGTGCAGCCCCAAACTGCTCCGCCCAGACCTATGTCCAGCCGACGCAAGAAGAGGCTCGTGATCGCGGTAGTCGTCATCGTCGTCGCACTCGTTGTCATTCTCTGGGGTTGGAGCACGACCGGAGGCAGTTTCGTCGATGTATCAAGGATCGTTGATTCCTCCACAACTTCGGTCCCGGAGAAATACCTCGGGAAAATCGATATCCGCGGAGTGGTTTCTGATTGGGATGGCGGCACAGATCTCGACTTCGAGCTGGTCGATACCGAGGATGCGACGAAATCGATTGGCATAACAATGACCGGGACCATGCCTGAAGGGTTCGAGACCGGCAAGACCGTGGTGGCTAAGGGGTATCTCGATGAATCGCTCCCGCTACACCTGACCGCTACCGAGATAACCGTAGGGTGCGCTTCGAAGTACTGATCTGTGTTCCGTCCAGAATTCCTTGGAGGGGTTGGAGGGTGAAGGGCCATAAAGGTTCGGCATTCGCTGTCGTGGCTTTGGCGGTGATGCTCTTGGGCATGATGCTGCCAGTTCCCCGCGCGTCAGCCCAGAGTGAATCGCTCCAGCTCGTCAGCACAACTTATTACATAGTTCAAGGCGAGAGCGATTTGATTGCGGGCGATGAATCCGCAAACGAGTTCACCTGCCTCAAGATATTGTCCTATGAGCTTCCGCACAACGTCAGCAGGATTCATGCAACCGTGCCATCAGACGCGCGCAATGTGACCGCGTGGGTGGCTTCGAAAGGGCTCATCAACAGCACCTTCGGCCGGGAGGATTCGGGACCAATGGCTGGAGCCCTGTACGTCGATGTCCCTTCGTGGTTCGAGCGCGATGCCGTACTGACGAATGCGACGAACAGCTCGGCAAGCATCCTCGCATCTGGCAGTATCCAGACGAACGTGAGCTATGATTCGGGAGCGTTGCATCTTGACCTCGGCGCGACCGAGGGCACATACGTATCCGCTCCGATCCCCATTCCAGAGAGCGTCAACATCCTATCGGCGAACATGACACTATATGGGACCGATCTGCAGAACGTAACGTCAGAGATATCCAACGATCATGGCTCGAGTTGGACCACCGCTGTTCCAGGGACAGATACGACCCTATCTACGACTGGCACTTCCTTTCATGTGAGATTGATGCTGCGCGGAAACGAGACGACGCCTCTAGTGACAGGATTCCAGGCAGTGATGCGGTACCTCCTCCCTTCAACCACGTTCACAGTGCACTTGACGTACATCTGGCCTGGCGAGTTCAAGGACGGGAAGGCGGCGCTTGATCTGACGGAGCCGGTGCCCTACGCGTCCGGGGGCTCGTCGTTCGTGTTCCTCTACCTCGTAAAGGGGTATTCCCCTGAGGGGATGGGCATTACCCTCAACTTCGACGAGGACGGCGACCCGACCGCGCCGAACAAGGAGGTCTTCGTCAATATGACCTTCTCCTTATCGGGAAGTGTATCTCGATCTGTCCAAGTACTTGAGCCAGAGGCGAATTGGACCTGGGCCCTTCTGCTGATTGCGGTCGCTGCAGCATTCGGCGGGGGAGCTTACGTGCTGTTGAGAAGAAAAGCATCATCGGAAGAGGCTGTCGAGGAAGTGATTTCAGAAGCGAGCGAGGAGCCAGCGGCATCGCAGGAGGACTTCGCCAAACGCAAGGCCGAGCTGATGGCGCGAAAGGCAGATATTGTCGCGAAGCTGGACGCGCTCGACGTAGCAAAGGCTTCCGGGACCCCCTCTGCTCAGCAGGCTGCGAAAGAGATCGATCTCCTAAGGTCCGAGTTCAAAAAGGTCAGGAATGAACTGAACCGCGTGTCCAAGAGGGTCGCCTCGTCCGCGGACCTCGCCAAACCGGACCCGACTGATGATCCATATGATTCAGTGCTTGCTTCGATTGCGAGGATCGATGAGGATTTCGAGAAGGGCCGCCTTCCTGAGAAGACATACCGTTCCCTGAGGAAGGAATACGCTTCGAAGGCGGCGAGTATGCTGGCCGCGCGCGAGCCCACGGCGATTGCAGAGCATCCGCTGGAAAAGGAAAAGACGAAGCTGATGGAGGCCATCGTGACCCTCGAGGAGGAGCACGAGCGTGGACTATTGGATGCGAAGGTCTACGGGGAGCTTCAGGTGTCTTACCGCAAGGAACTCGCGGATCTATTGAGGCAAATTGAGGAATCGGAGGGGGAATGAGGTCATGAACGGGGGAGAGCTAGTAATTGTAATTGCCGCGTTGTGCTCGCTAGCTGCAGCGTTCCTTAGGTTCCTCGGGATGCATCAGAACGATCGAAGGCTCCGGGAGGTCTCGGTCATATTCTCGATACTGACCTTCTTGCTCGTGACAGGGGCCCTGTTCTTCCTGTTGTTCCTCTTCGTTACATCTGATATGGACTACCGGTATGTGTGGTCATATTCCTCGACAGATACGAGTGGCATCTACAAGGTGTCCGGCGTCTGGGCGGGAGCGTCGGGCTCTTTCCTGCTTTGGATCTGGATGATGGCTCTCGTGCAGACCCTTGAAGTCATCTTGGAGCCGAAGAGGTCTTACCTGAGCCGAAAATTCCACGACATATTGCAGATCTCCCTCGCCGGCGTCGTGTTCGCTTTCCTGCTAATCATGATGGACATGGCGGTCTTCGCGGAAACCGCTAGTTGGGAGAAGGCTGTGTATCCGGAAGGCGTCGGGCTGAGCCTCGCATTGCAGACCCCGGAGATGGTCATTCATCCTCCGGTGGTGTTTGCGGGATATGCTTTCTGCGTGGCGGCTCTCGCAGCCGGGCTCGCGTATTATGTCGTAGGTGATCGCAACTGGTTCATGGTCGCCCTGCCCTGGACGAGGCTTAGTTGGGTCTTCCTCACGCTGGGAATAGGGATAGGGGCCATCTGGGCATACTACGTCCTCGGTTGGGGCGGATACTGGGCATGGGACCCTGTCGAGACATCTTCTCTGCTGCCGTGGCTAATGACTACTGCGTTTCTGCACGCCCTGGTGCGTCACGTCAAGAAAGACGAATACGAAGTGGTCGCACCTGCGCTCGGAATGCTATCGTTTACATCTGTGGTGTTCGCGACCTTTGCGACGAGGGCGGGCGGGATATGGTCATCCTCGGTGCACACATTCGATGCGGGGGGTTCCTCGAGCGTCGGCCTAGACCGGTTGCTCGAGCTGCTGCGGAACGACAACGTGATCCTCGGTCTATTTGCGCTCTTGATGGCGCTCTTTGCGCTCTCCATCACCTTCGCTATCATGAAATCCAGGCACACGCCATTACTCGAGAGCGAGCCGCCTCCGAAGATCAGCGACTACATCAGCGATAAGAACAACATGCTTCTCACGGTCATACTGTTCATAGCGACGAGCGCGGTGATGCTACTTCTACTGTTCAAGAACGTGGACGTGGCGCAGGCCGCGAATTACGACGAGTTCAACCAGAAGATGGCGGTCTTTCTCGTGGCCATTAGCGTCACCATGACAATCTGCCTCATGTGGAAGATGCTTGGCAAGGAGTGGGCATTCCTGCTTGGGATTGGACTCATCGCGGCATCGGCGATACTCGGGATATCTGCAGTTGTCGGCAACTTCGCGAACGGCCTCGTGGCCTTCTCGGCACCTTCGTATGCGGTGGCGATCGGGGTGTCTGCGATCAGGATATCGAGGTCAAAGGTCCCTGAATCAATCAGGAAGACACTCCAGCAAGCGAGTCCCCACATCATACACTTGGGCGTCGCTCTGGTCCTCTTGGGATACGTCGTTTCGTCCACCATGCAGGTCTACCCTGTGGTCGCTGGGGAGACGGCCTCTTCTGGTGTCGTGGTCGGGGTCGGCGAGAGCATGAACGTCGGTGACTACACAGTACGGCTGGTCTCGCTGAGCGTCAGGAACGAGTCCATCAGGGCAGGTGGAAGCATGATCGACGAAGCGCGGGAGGCCACAGTAGACATACTGCGCGATGGCAAAGTGGTCGAGAGCGGGGTGATCCTGACCAACCTATACGGAATTGGTAGCTCCAGGACTCCGCAGGTCATGGGGGTCGAGGTCCACATCCAGAAGACCGTGCTCAGAGACCTCTATATCAATTTCCAGTGGCGCAGCACAGAATCCGCTCTTATCGAGGCGAAGACCCTCCCGTTGATGAACGTACTATGGGGAGGCCTCGGTCTGCTGGCAATTGGTTTGGCAATAAGGTTGATCACATGGCAGTTCGAGCCGAAGGCCCAGCCCCCGAGGCGTTCGAAGATCCCCGGCGGCAAGAGAAGCCCTGAGACGAAGAAACTGGCACAATCGTCTGCGTCAGAGAAAGACTACGATGCGCTCGTCGAAGAGGAGCTGAGGAAGTTCAAGGAGAAGAAGGCCAAGTAGTATCTAGCAGGAATCCTTCTCGGATCGCTTCCTGCGGGCAATATCCTCCTCATTGTCAGGGACCTCGGGGTACAGCTTCGCACCGCACTTGTCGCATCTCGGTTGGTCCGCCCTGTTGAGGGCGTCGCACTCCGGGCATCTGGTCATCCCGGTCATGGCTCGCCTGAGCGCGGCGAGCCTCTCGGGGTCGAGGTGGTACATCGTGGCCAAGGTCCAATCGTGGTACGATGGCGGATCTTCATCAGACATATGAACCATTCCTCAGGATAGCATGTTCTCGCGGGGTAATAAATGGAATACAAGGAACCCCCGCCATGCGGGGGTTCAGAAAGAACCTTGAAAGAGTTTCTTCGCTCAGTCCGCCCTGTTCTTGTTGACGTACTTGATGCAGTCCTCGAGGATTTCGAGGCCGGTGTCGAGCTGATCCTGAGGGATGTTCAGAGGCGGTATGTATCTGATGTTCGACTTGCCGCAGGGCAGAAGCATCAGGCCCTTCTTGAAGGCCATGTCCGAGATCTTGTCCCTGCTCTTGGGCGCGTTCTTCTTCGTCTTCCTGTCCTGAACGAACTCATGAGCTAACATCATGCCGACACCGCGGGTGTCGCCGATGATCTCATACTTCTGCTGCATCTCCTCGAGGCGCTTTTTGGTCTCCTTGCCGACCTTGGCGGCGCGGTCAATGAGCTTCTCTTCCTCCATCACGTCAAGTGTGGCAAGAGCAGTAGCGTGCGCGAGCGAGGCGCCTCCGAATGTGTTGGAGTGCCTGCCGTATCTGTCGAAGTTGAGCTTCGCGTCAACGATGGTTGCCGCGATTGGCAGTCCGCCGCCTAGCGATTTCGCACTGCAGATTATGTCGGGCACGACGTCGAAGTGCTCGCACGCCCACATCTTCCCGGTCCTGCCCATGCCGGACTGGACCTCGTCGTCGATGAACAGGCACTTGTACTTCCTCGTGAGGTCGTAGACCATTTTGACGAATTCCTTCGGGGGCACTACGTATCCGCCCTCTCCCTGAACGACCTCCATGCAGATCGCAGCTAGGTCGTTCGGCGGGATTTGGGTCTCGAAGTAGACGTCTTCGATGACCCTCGCGCACCACATGTCGCACTCTGGGTACTGCAGTTTGTAGATGCACCTGTAGCAGTAGGCGTACGGAACATGGAACACTCCGGGCATCAGCGTCGCAGTGTATCCCTCTCTCTGGACCCACTTGCTCGCCGTGAGCGTCATGGCTCCCGTGGTCCTCCCGTGGAACGCTCCGAGGAAGTCCAGGAGCACCTGCTTCCCAGTGCCTCTCTTCGCGATCTTGATCGCAGCCTCGACGGATTCGGCGCCGGTGTTGGAGAAGAAGACCATTTTCTTGTTCTTACCAGGCGCGGTCTTCGCCAGCCTCTCCGCAAGCCGCGATTGGAGTCCGCAGTAGAAGTCCGTGCCAGCGACGTGGGTGTATTTCTCGACCTGGTCGTGGATCGCCTTCACCACTTTGGGATGCCTAGCACCCACATTCAGGACGCCAACACCCGCGTAGAAGTCGAGATAGGTGTTGCCGTCGACATCCTCTATCACAGCGCCTTCGGCTTTCTTGAAGACGAGAGGAGCCGTCTTCGTCGCCTTCACGATGTACTCATCATCCTTGGCGACGATCTTCTTCGCCTCCGGGCCCGGAGGCTCTACCTTGATGTTCGGAACTTTCGGCATGTGTGTTCCCCTCTTTGTGTACCGTATCGTCACTATTCATAAATGGATTACGGGAATACACGATTCCTCCCGGATTTCTTCTCCGATTTCGAACACCGCGATACGATAACCGTAGTCCGAGCTAGCTGCTTCTCATGCTGAAGGACAAGGGATTCGGACACAACGTGCCGACAGTCCAAGGAAGACTCACCGTGCCATGCGTGATCTCGGAATCCCAAATCAATCGTTAAGTACACTCTGAAGCGATTGCGGTCACATGGCACGAACTCCCCGTCGCTCAGTATCAGATGTCGAGTTCCCAGTCTTTGCTTCATTTCGAGATTCCAAGGACAAGTCGCTTGAGTGGTTCCAGCCGCGGATGCTCCATAGATATCACGAGCTTTCCGGCGGTGGTCAGCTCCTCGCCACTCTCAGGTGGTTGAAGGTCTTTGGCTCGCTCGCAAAGGTTGAATCCCGCGAGGGGAACTTCACATTGAAACGCGGAGGATTTGTCATGCCGTATGTGAGCGTGAGAGACGCTGCCTTCGACACCGACTTCGCGGTGCTAAACATGAATCTCATAAGCGGAGGAAGGCTATCGTTCTCGGACGGCCATGAGTTCACATTCGCGAGCCTGCGGTTCTGGAACTATGATTGGAGCTTCAAAGACGAGAGCGGTGCAGTCGTCTTCTCCATAAGACGGCGGTCCTCGCTCAAGCAGTGCGGGGATGTCGTCATCTCTCCGAAGGCGAAGCGAGACAAGCACCTGTTGGTTGCGATCGCCGCCGCGTGGTATGCCATTGTCATTGCCAGCGAAGAGACTGCCGCTACATCTGCGGGCGCTTCGTAAGATGTCGGTGAGCGCGCTACTTTCTCAGGCTCTTCTTGATGAAAGTCCCCTGACGCAGCTCTTCGAAAGCGCGGTCCAGTTCTTCCTCGGTGTTCATCACGATGGGACCGCCCCAAGCGACTGGTTCTCGGAGGGGCTTCCCGGATACCAACAAGAACCTCGCTCCTGACGCCCCAGACCTGATCTTCACACCATTGCCATTCCCGAAAATCGCGAGCGTTCCCTGGTTTGCGGGATTCTTGTCCTCGGGGTCCAACAGCGCATCGCCCTCGTACAAATAGGCAAGTTGGGTAGAGCCATCGACAGATGCTTGCTCGAAAACCTTGCCAGATCCCATCTTGACATCGAGATACTCGGTTCTAACAACGAGGTCCCGGACAGGTCCCTTCACTCCCGCGACATCTCCTGCGATGACCTTTGCCTCGACTCCTTCCGATATCTTCGCGACAGGAATCTGATCGCTTTTGATGTCTCTGTATCTGGGATCCATCATCTTCTTCGAGGCAGGCAGGTTGACCCAGAGTTGGAATCCCTGGAACATGCCGTCATATCTCTGGGGCATCTCCTGGTGAAGTATGCCGTTCCCCGCTGTCATCCACTGGACGTCCCCGGACTGTATGGACCCTTTGTTGCCTATGCTGTCTCCGTGCTCCACGACTCCTCGGATCATGTATGTGACGGTCTCAATGCCCCGGTGGGGGTGCCAAGGAAAGCCCGCCAGGTAGTCCTTGGGGTTGCCTGAATGAAAATCGTCAAGCAGCAGGAACGGGTCGACCAGCTTCACCTCTCGGGGACCGAAAGCTCGGAAGAGATGCACTCCCGCTCCTTCGATCGTCGGCCGGCTCCCCAAAAGAGTATCAACTTTGCGGTATTCTTTCACGGGGAAATCCAGTGTGAGGCTCATATTTTATGGTTTGACCTCACATCTATGCCTATTGGATGACCCCTAGTCGCTACAACGGTGTCGAGGACATGTTCGATCCGGTCAAGCTCGCCCAGGACACCGAGGAGCTGGTCTGCAAGGACATACGCAGAAGATACTACAGGTTCAGGCCTTCGAGGTTCTACGGGGGCATTTCCACCGGCGACTGCGTCGGATGCTGTCTCAGATGCGCCTTCTGCTGGTCTTGGAGGCAGGTGGAACGGCCCACGAAGTTCGGGGAGCTCCATGCGCCCGAGGATGTCGCGAGCCGGCTGATATCGGTTGCCACAACCAGCAGCTTCAGGCAAGTCAGGATCAGTGGGTGCGAGCCGACAGTCGGAAGGGAGCACCTTCTCAGAGTCCTGGAGTTCGTTCCAGAGAGGTACAACTTCGTCCTTGAGACCAACGGCATCTTGTTGGGTGCGGACAAGAGCTACGCTGAGGATCTGGGGGAGCACTCTAATGTTCATGTGCGCGTGAGCCTCAAAGGAGCCTCAGAGGAAGAGTTTTCAAAACTGACAGGTGCCGTCCCAGAAGCGTTCTCTCTTCAGTTGCAGGCGCTCAGGAACCTTGTGGATGCGGGGGTCAAGGTGCATCCCGCCTGCATGGTCAGCTTCAGCACGCCCGAGAACATCGTCAGTTTGAAGGAGCGGCTCGCGAAAATCGTCCCTTCGTTCGCGGACTTCGAAGTTGAAGAGCTGATACTGTATCCACATGTCAAGGCGCGCCTCAAGCACCTGAAAGTCGAATACAGGACCGGCCACAAGCCAGATTCCATCCCGCCCGAGCAGGTATGAGATGCCAGGTGCACGGTCTCGTGCATGTTGGCTAGGCGAACAGCACTATGACGCCTGCCCAAAACGTATATAAAGGGGTCACATTTTAGGGGATACCTCCACAGCGGTGATGCGAGTTTGAAGTTTACCCGATTCGAGAAAGCCAGAATAATCGGAGCAAGGGCGCTTCAGATCAGCCTTGGAGCGCCGATACTTGTGGATGTTGCATCGGAAATCATCGACCCCATCGAGATCGCCCTCAAAGAGTACGAGAAGGGCGTCATCCCGATGACCGTCAAGAGGGAATAGGGAGAGTTCAGATGGACGAAGTGCAGGAGACTGAGGAACAGACGACGAGCGAGACCTCGCTGCTCATACCAGAAGATGTGTATCTCACCTCTGGAGTCCACATCGGCACTCAGCAGAAGAGCGCCGACATGAAGGAGTTCATCTTCAAGGTCAGGACGGACGGGCTGTATGTCCTAGACGTCAAGAAGACGGACGAGAGGATACGCGTGGCCGCGAACTTCCTCGCGAGGTTCGAGCCGTCACGTGTCCTGATCGTATCCGCTAGGCAGTATGGACAGAAGCCGGCCAAGGTCTTCGCCAAGACCATCAACGCCCATGTCATTGCCGGCCGGTTCGTCCCCGGTTCGCTCACTAATCCGATCCTGCCCAATTTCGTAGAGCCCGATGTCCTTTTCGTGACCGACCCGGCGGCGGACGAGCAGGCGCTCAAAGAGGCCCTGAACGTCGGCATACCAATAGTCGGCATCTGCGATGCCAACAACGAGACGAAGTACGTCGACCTCGTGATACCGTCGAACAACAAGGGGAGGCGGGCCCTCGCAACGATCTACTGGCTAATGACTAGAGAGGTTCTGAAGGCCAGAGGCCAGGTCGCCACCGACGAAGACTTCAAGATGACGGTTGAGGAGTTCGAGGCCACGCTGTAGTCCGGTACGATTTCGAAAGAATTCTGCGAAAGTCTATTGCTGAGCTTGTGCTATTGAGCGGTCGGGTGTGATGAATGAGGACTCCTGCGGTTGCGGGAATGTTCTATGAGGGCGACAAGGCCAGCCTCAGAAGACAGATCGAGCAGTGTTTTCTCGGGCCGCTTGGTCCGGGCAGACTGCCGAAGGTCCAGAAGGGCAAGAGGGCCATCATCGGGGGCGTGGCGCCTCATGCCGGCTATGTCTACTCGGGAATGGTCGCCGCGCATCTGTACGGGAGAATCGCGGAGGACGGCCTTCCAGACGCGTTCATCATAATCGGGCCCAACCACACAGGACGTGGTTCAGGACTGGCTGTCTCTGTGCAGGACTTCGAGACACCCTTGGGAGTGGCGAAGGTCGACAAGGACCTTGCGAAGGCCCTGAGGAAGGATCTCGTGGACCTGGACGACGAGGCGCACAAGCACGAGCACTCGATCGAGGTGCAGCTCCCGTTCCTACAGTACATCTCCCCCGATCTCAAGTTCGTCCCCGTCTGCATGGGGTTCCAGGACTACGAGGCCGCTGTCGCGCTGGGGAAGACGATCAGCAGCGCCGTGAAGGGGAAGGAAGTCGTCGTTATCGCTTCCACAGACATGTCTCACTACATTCCGAAGGACCTCGCGAAGAAGAAGGACTCGATGGCGCTTGATGCAATCAGGGCCATGGACCCGAAGAGGCTCTACGATGTCGTGAGGGATGAGGACATCTCCATGTGCGGCTACGGCCCCGTCATTGCCACCATGACTGCTTGCGCCGGTGGGAAGGCCACTGTACTGAAGTACTCGTCCTCTGGGGACGTCCAGCCGATGCGCGAAGTTGTCGGGTACGCATCCGCTGTAATCGAAAAATGACATTAAGGAGACCGTCGCTAGTGGTGCCGATGAAGCTGCCACACATCACTTCTCGGGCGGTGTTACTCGCGTTCATCGTCTCCACAGTGTGGCTCGTCCTAGTTCTGACGGCTCCCTATCTGGTATCTTCGGGGACTCTCCTTGATATCTCGGGAAGAGTAGGAGGACACGAGAACGAGGACCAGTTCCAGGACCTGAGCCCGGTCGCACATGCGGTCTATTGGCTCGGCGACGCTGAGTGTCATCAGCTATCTGAGCGGAGCTATTACCTCAACGATAATCAGATGCCCTTCTGCGCCCGCGACCTAGGCCTGTTCGCAGGCATTGCAGCCGGATTCGGATTCGCCGCCTTCTATAGATCCAAAGTGAAACCTTGGATATTCCTGATCGCAGTCCTGCCGCTCGGCATCGACGGTGGAGCACAAGCTCTCACCTCGTACGAATCGAACAACCCGCTCAGGCTCGGCACGGGCATCTTGGCGGGTCTGGGGCTCGCACTACTGCTCGCGGAGTTCGTCTTCATTCTCAGCCAGGACATCTCTGAGGCCAAGGCCAAAGGATGAAGGAACGAGCGCATCCGTCAGAATCAGCCTCCTCCCTATCTGGTCACTTGCCAGATCGTCGGGGTTTTCCGACAACACTTTTATAACCTGCTGGCCTATCGGTGAACGATATGTCCGGGAGGTCTTCCCGGCCGAATAGATGGGAGGTCCAGAATGGAAGCTACAGGCGGTCAGCAACAGAGGAATTGTGTGAGTTGCGGAAGGGCCATCGCTTGGGATGCCAACGTGTGTCCGTACTGCGGACGCGACTACAGGCTACAGATGATGGCACCCCAGGCGCAGCCGATGATGAGCGAGGGAGTGAAGGTCGTTATCTACATCATATCCCTCCTCGTTTGGTTCGTTGGGATTGTCATAGGTGCAATCTATTACACGAAGCCAGACGCTGAGAGCAAGGAATTTGGCAAGATGTGCCTCATCCTCGCGGTCCTTGGCATGTTGCTGTGGGCGTTCTGCATCATCATGGGTGCTATCCTTTAGTCAACAAACCCTCGAAACCGTTTCTTCGTATCTAATCCCGGTCTTCAGAGGTCCGCTTGGCCGTCATAGGGTTATTAAATCCCGGTTAGTGCATCGGAGGAGTTGATGGACGCCATCTGGTCGGTCCTGATCTTCCTCGGATCCTCTGTCTGCCACCAGTTGCCTGAACGATCCTACTTCTACGGCGACCTCCAGATGCCGCTGTGCGCAAGATGTATCGGGATCCACTTCGGGTTCCTGGTCTCGGCCCTCTTCCTCATGCTCGGCCCCAAACGATTCTGCTCAATCGTCCTCGGGCCAAAACAGCTGGTAATACTCGGCGTGATCATGTCAGTCTTCGCGATCGACGGTAGCATCTCGTATCTCGGGATCAGTCAATCAGACAACCTCAGGAGGACCCTGAGCGGGCTGGCCCTCGGGATACCGTTACCATTCTTCTTGCTCCCGTTCATCAATTCTTTCGTCTTCCCTGAACGAAATAGAACCAGGTCAATCGAGACAAGTGCAGACTGGCTTGCGCTTCCGGGGCTGTACCTGCTCGGTGCGGGCGCAGTTCTTCTTGCAGACGCGAACGGAGTCCTATTCTACATCGTCTCATCGATGGGCATCATCGGCATGTTCTCTTTCTTCTCTGGGAACGCATCCATGCTCGCTCTCCTGGGATTCGACAAAAGCCGAATCACTGCGAGCCGCAGACTTATCCTCGGAGCTGCCGCCGCAACCGGCGTACTTCTGCTCATCGCCACGATACGCCAGCTTCTTTTCGGGTGAGCCCAGCCAAAGCGCCTGATGGGTTGGACGGAAAGACCTTGCTAGGTCTTTGTCGCATTGAGCCAGCACGAAAGAGCTTGAATATGTGGAAATTAATAGAAAGATTCATTTATAATCCTGGCCTATTCATGGTCGTGGCAGTCCACGTACTGCCAGCTCTATAGGAGGTTTAGGGATGGGATCCCCAAGCGGAACCAGAAAATGCGTCTCCTGTGGTCGCGAGATCGCAATGGACGCGAATGTGTGCCAGTATTGTGGGCATGACTACAGGATGCAGGCGGCGCCTGCAGCGCCCGCGGAGAAGAGTGTATTGTCCCTCATCGGAGGGATCCTGATACTGATCGCGGGCATCATGGGACTCGTGCTGGGTGCAATATTCCTTGTGCTGGCTGACAGCACAGACCAGCTTAGCGACTGGGGAGTCGACGTGGCCGGGGCCGGAGACATACTATCGGACATACTGACAGTCTGCGGCATCATAATAATCGTTCTGGCCCTGATCGTCGTGGTAGGCGGGTTCTTCGGCGTAACGCGCAAGCACTGGGGCCTCGCAATACTCGGCGGAGTCCTCGGCCTGTTCCTTCTCGGACCGTACATGCTCGCAACCATATTCTCCT
>Ga0154903_146_pt1 | contig 26814 bp, 22 predicted proteins | sample Rifle2008BG19ft_FD_105584 | JGI IMG/M metagenome (GOLD analysis project Ga0154903, IMG submission 105584) | Euryarchaeota archaeon RBG_19FT_COMBO_56_21
TCCGTTGCAGACACCCGGGTATGTACTCACAGCATCTGGTGTCGGTCTTCGAGGTAGCCGCCAGTGTCATCAAGATTCACCGAAGGCGGACTAGGTTTAACGCCGAACCACGAATCCCATACGTCAAGCGCCTTATGATGAAGGCAGAGAACCAAGCGTACAAGCTCGACAGGGACTCTGGGATTCATAGATCTCCCTATCAGGGCCGGCTGCCATGTGAAGCTGAAGCTTGTCGTCAGTCAGTACCATCGCAAGTACCTCGATGACGCGACCCTATCGCTGGGGTCGCTGACCGTCCTCCCGGACCGGGTCATAGTCGCCTTCAGGAAGGAGACTCCCAAGCCATATGCCCCCGATTCGATCATCTCGCTCGATACCAACGAGGGCAGTCTCGACGGGGTATGCCTCCAAGGAAACGACACTCGAGTCGTGAGGGCGGTTTACCCCGACTTGGCCGTCATCCAGCAGCGCCACCATGACAGGCGCAGAAGACTTCAGAAGAAGAAGGCGCACGACAGAAGGACTTCGCGAACTCTGTGCAGAAGGGAGGGGCGGCGCGAGCATCACCGGGTCGACTACAGAATGCACCAGGTGGCCAACTCAGTCCTCAGGTTCGCTGAGCAGAATAGATCCGCTATCGTTCTTGAGGACCTCAAGGGGATGAAGTTCACACGAAACAAACAACTCAATCGGCGCCTGACGATATGGCCTCGACGAAAGCAACACCATTTCATCGAGTACAAGGCACAGTGGAGAGGGATCCCCCTTGTCAAGGTGGATCCCAGATACAGCAGCAAGAAGTGCCCGATATGTGGGAGGATACCTGATTCCCGAATGGGCACCTTGTTCGAATGCGAGTGCGGATGGCGCCTGGACAGGCACATCAACGCGAGCATCAACCTGCTGCAGACAGCCGTCTCCAAGGGATTGGAGGTGGCAGGGGGTCTACGGTTCGACCCCGGCGCGTTCCAGCATGACGTGATGATGACCCTATACGAGCCAGAAAGGGGCGCACGGTCGGAGCCGAATGGAACGAGTTGCGTTGGTGGGGTGACCTGATGGTCACCACCAGATAGTTCACCAGAACCTTAAAAGGATGTCATGTCATAATCGAAGACATGATAACACTGATCGGTGTCGGCCACGTGTTCGCCATCTCCGATAACGTGAAATCCATAATCTGCAAGCGCAGGCCCCAAGTGGTCTGTTTGGAGCTCGACTCCGCCAGGTTCCACGCTCTTGTGCACAAGGAGCGGTCCGGGAATGTGCCTATCCAATACAGGCTTCTCGCGATGTTTCAGGATCGTCTCGCCGGCAAGTTCGGCACGGAGGTAGGAGGCGAGATGCTCGCAGCTGCGAGCGCAGCGCAGGAGGTCGGTGCCAAGCTGGCACTGATCGACATGGATGCATCGATGGTTTTCTCGCGTCTTTGGAAACAAATGACATTGAAGGAGAAAGTACACCTGCTGGGAGGCGCCTTGGTAGGATTGTTCGTGTCGAAACAGACGGTCGAGCACGAGTTGGACAAGTACGAGAACAATGCGGAATCGTATATCGAGTCCATGGGGGACAGTTTCCCGGCTATCAAGGCGGTCCTTATCGACGACAGGAACGGGTTCATGGCGAACAGACTCGTGTCCCTTACTGCGGAACATGCAAACATCGTGGCGGTAGTTGGCGACGGCCATGTACCAGGGATCCTTCAGAGGCTGAGCGGGATCGAGGTTGAAACGGTGAGATTGAAGGACCTCAGGGCTAGTTCTCCGGCAACATCAGATGGTGCGTCCGCATCTGCCACATTCTACTACAGGCAGGAACCGTAGCATTCTTCGGTTCGGTTTCGGCAAGTGCTGCCTTCACTTTCGCGAATCCTCCGTGAAAAGCATATAGATGCGCAACGCCTTCCCGACAAAGCCTGGTGGATGAACCCGTGAAGGTAGTGCTTCTGAACTACACGAAGAACCCGGATCTGATATGCGCGGCGGCGGCTCAGTCCTGCTATTCAGAGAAGGGCGCCTCCGAGCTGTTCGAGAAGACCACTGACGAGAAGGCAAAGAAGATGATCAAAAAGGTCGTCGGCATGGGCCATCTCTCGACCGTGGAACATGCCTACTTCACATTCAGCATAGAGGGAGTCTCTAGGTCCCTGACTCACCAGCTTGTGAGGCACCGAGTCGCTTCATACAGTCAGCAGAGCCAGAGATACGTGAGCATGGACAAGGGTGAATACGTCATCCCGCCGTCGATCGGCTCTGACCTCGATTCGAAGAGGTTGTACACCAAGATAATGGACGAGACCTGGAAGGCTTACAGGGAACTCGCGAAAACGGTCCCGAAAGAGGACGCGAGATACGTGCTCCCGAACGCATGCCACACGAATATCACTGTCACTATGAACGCGAGGGAGCTGTGGCACTTCTTTCAGCTCAGATGCTGCCGGAGGGCGCAATGGGAGATACGCATGATGGCCTGGAAGATGCTCCAGGAGGTCAAGAGGGCGGCTCCCATACTGTTCGAGAATGCGGGTCCTGGTTGCTTCCGAGGGCCATGCCCAGAAGGTGAGTACGCCTGCGGGAAACCATACAAAGAAGGCGAGATACCCTCAGACGACGAGCTCATCGTCGAGAGCATGAAGCCAAAAGAGTAGCATTTTGCAAGGGGTCTTTTCGTATCAGCCAGCATCCTCGGATGGGATTCGCCCAATCGCATTCGCCCCTTCCGAAACACATATATAAGCCATACTCCTACCGAGGCCAATCGGGTGAGCCAATGGGAAACATCAGACCTACCTACATCAAGCGGATAGCCATTGAGCTGGTCCAGAGGTATCCGGAGCAGTTCACTAGTGACTTCCAGCACAACAAGGCAATGGTCGCGAAGCTCACCGATGTGCGCTATATCTCGATGCGAAACAAAATCGCAGGCTATGTGACGAGATACAGATCGCATTACGAAGCCTGAAGGGCTTCGCGCGGAACATCATTTTCATTGGAGTACTCTCCGAGGTTATATCCTACCATTCCATTTCCGAGGTGCGTCGCACATGCAATCCGCAGTCGAGGTCAAGGGACTCACAAGGGTATTCGAACCCAAGAAGAAGAAAGAGGGCAAGTCAGTGACGGCTCTCAACAAGGTGGATCTCAGGATCGCGCGTGGGGAGCTGTTCGGGCTCCTTGGGCCCAATGGGGCTGGCAAGACAACGCTACTGAAGATACTAAGCACGCTGCTCCTGCCGACTGCGGGGAAGGCCTTCGTTGCCGGGTTCGATGTGGAGAAGGACTTCACAGAGGTGCGGAAGCGCATCAACATGGTCTCGGGCGGCGAGATATCAGGATATGGCCTTCTGACGGTCAAAGAGAACCTGTGGATGTTCACTCAGTTCTATGGCATGAAGAGCTCCGTGGCCAAACAGCGGATAGATGAGATGCTGGCGCAGTTCGGGCTTGCGGACAAGAAGGACGAGAAGGTCAGGACGTTGTCCACGGGCCAGAGGCAGAAGATGAACGTGATCCGGGGCTTCGTGACAGATCCGGAGATCATTTTCCTCGACGAGCCGACCCTTGGGCTGGATGTGAACGCGAGCAGGGTGATCAGGGAGTTCATCGTCGACTGGGTCCAGGCCAAGGATAACAGGACGGTCCTGCTGACGACGCACTACATGATGGAGGCGGACCAGCTCTGCGACCGGATCGCGATCATTGATGACGGCCGGATATTGGCCTGCGACACCCCGGAGAACCTCAAGAAGCTCGTCAAGATGAACAGGACCCTCAAGCTTGATGTGACCTCGCTGAAGGATACTTCGAAGTTCGGTTCTTTGACTGGTGTGGAGCAATTCACATTCCAGGACGACGCCGAAAAGGACCAAACACACCTGAAGTTCATACTCACCGACGATTCAGCTGTCACGGAAATCATTTCTGAGGTCCAGAGCAAGGGCGCTAGGATCCTCTCGCTTCAGAAGACCGAACCGACCCTCGAGGACGTCTTCATCAAGATGGTCGGAAAGGGATTCGAATGACCGATACCTGGCTCGTCACGAATCTGCGGGCGATCAGGGGTCGCGCATATCCGAGGGTGATTGGGTCGAAAAGGGAGCTGAGCTGGCTCTTCTTTGACATCACGCTCCCGCTGCTGACCGTCTCCGCGTACGCCTACATCTACAAGTACATACAGGCCCCGGACGAGTTCGTCGGGTTCGTTATCCTAGGGGGTGCGATGACCGCTTTCTGGCTCAACATACTCTGGATGATGGCCTCGCAGCTCTACTGGGAGAAGGAGATCGGCAACCTGCAGCTCTATCTGATTGCGCCGATCTCGCGGATGTCCATACTCGCTGGAATGGCCGTAGGCGGGCTATTCATGACGGCCATCAGGGCCTCGGCTACAATGGTGATAGGCGTTCTGTTGTTCGGCATCGTGTTGTCATTCGCTCAGCCCGTGATGCTCATCCTCATCTTCGTGGTCACCATGATTTCGCTCTATGGCATGGGGATGATGTTCGCATCACTCTACCTACTGCTTGGCCGCGAGGCCTATCACCTGTCCAATCTCCTGACCGAGCCTGTCTACCTGGCTTCGGGCCTTTACTTCCCAGTGAAGGCCCTTGGGTTCTGGGCGGCGGCGGGTGCATCGATCATACCGATTACACTGGGGCTCGATGCCCTGAGACAGCTGTTCTATCCAGGCTCGGGCGCTGAGTACGGTTTCTTGTCTGTGAACACCGAGCTCGCGATACTTGCGGTACTGTGCGTCGCATTCCTTTGGCTGTCCAAGTATTCGCTCGATTACATGGAGAAGCTCGGCAAAACCACCGGGAGGTTGACTCTGAGATGGCAGTGAGTCACGATCTCCGGACCTTCAAGAACGCCGCTTGGCTCGGGTGGCAGATGGAGGCTAACTGGACGGACCCTTTCGTGTTCGCAACGTACTCGATAGTGAAGCCGCTTGCGGGCAGCCTGATACTCGTCTTCATGTACATCGTCATCACGGGAGGGGAGACCCAGACTCCGTTCTTCTCGTACATGTTCATCGGCAACGCGTTCTACATGTTCGTCGCGGAAGTGCTGTTCGGGGTCACCTGGGTCATACACGACGATCGGGAGCACTACATGACACTCAAGCAGGTGTACATCGCCCCGATCAAGTTCTACACATACGTTTTCGGACGGGCAGCGATTAAGATCGCCATAACGACCGTCGGCGTGCTGATCACTCTCGCGTTCGGAGTGATTTGGCTCGGGGTCGAGATCGATCTTGGAGCAGTGGATTGGTTGGTGTTCATCCCGGCGTTGCTGATTGGTCTTCTGACGATACTGATCATGGGCCTCGCGCTCGGGGGCGTGACCTTCCTTACTGCCAAGCATGGCATGGGTATCAACGAGGGCATCGCGGGTGTGTTCTACGTTCTCTCAGGGGTCATCTTCCCAATCACCGTGCTGCCGGGATGGGCGCAGACGATTTCACACCTGCTCCCCGTGACCTATTGGATGGAAGCGCTCCGGAGAGGACTGTCCCCGGATCTGATGGCATCCTTGCCGGGCTCCACCGGCCTCTCGGATTTCAGCAACCTAGAGATCCTGCTCACTCTTGCCCTCTCGACCGTCGCATTCTTGTTCATCTCGACTGCGATATTCAGGTACGCTGACAGGACCGCGCGCCGCAAAGGCAAGATCGACTGGACGACCTCATATTGAGCATGAGCGCGCCATGGGAGGCTTTTTCTACCGCAGTCATATTGGAGGTGCAGCGAAGTCAGGCGATGCCCGAGTGGGGTAGCTTGGATATCCTAGAAGCCTGCGGAGTTTCAGACCTGGGTTCAAATCCCAGCTCGGGCGCCTGCCCCCTTCTATGGCCTGACTCACGGCCGCCTTACGCTCTCAACGATATCGTCCATCGCACGCAGCTCGTCCTTCGAGGCGGCCGGTTTGGTGCGCTCCGTGAGTATCCGTTCGGCCTCCTTCTTGGCCTTCTTCAGGAGCGCTCCCCTCTCGCTCTTGCCCTGGCGTCCGGAGAAAACGGCCTCGGGCTTGCTCGTGGCGATCGACTCCTTCTTGAACCTGGTCATCGTGTGACGCTTGCCCAGGAAGTTTCCGTCCACGCCAGCTTCCTTGATCACATCGAATCCGATGGCTCCCTGGTCCATATCGAACTCCCTGATGAACTCGCGTGCATGGTCCCATACCCATGCATCCACGACCATCTGCTCGAACGACGCCCCTGCAGCTTGGTCTAGGCCACCGAATCCAGAGCCAAGGTCAGAGGGCACGAGGGCCATCACCATCATGTATGGGAGCCCGTCCCGGACCGTACTCAGCTCTAAAGAGGTATTCTCAAGCCCCATGCCGGCGCACATGACTGGAAGTCCATAGTATCTGCCCATCTGGCCGGCTCCTGTGCGCATTAGGTTCGCCTCCAACGCGCCGTAGTCTATCGAACCAGTCTTGAGGTCTCCGGGACACGAATCGCTGCTGTAGATCCATGGAGCGCCTTTCTCTGCGGCCTGCGTTATCACGAGGCTCGCAAGGTTCTCGGCATTGATCTGCGCAAGAGTACCGGCAATCGTGACTGGCGAAGTAAGCCCAGCGACTGCAGCGGACATCGCAACAATCGGCACGCCGACCCTTGCGAATTCGACCTGGGCTTCCGCCAGTCCTCCCTCGAATGTCAGGGGAGAGATCGGACAGCACACCGAGGACATGACGGGTTTCTTGGCCAGACCATCGACACCATCCGTGAAGACCGAGGCTACTCGGATCGCTTCCCGTGCCTCTTCAGCCGTGGAGGCACCTCCCTGGATGTGCTTGGATGTGTAGGCGAAGTTTGTCCTGACCTCAACTAGGTTCTTCAGATTGGCTGGCTGGTCCAGGGCGCCCACCATGCCCCAGAGGAAATCAATCTGAGGCAGCGATTCGATGAGAACGGTGAAATCTCGGACGTCCTCCGTGGTGCTTGGCCTGGTCGCTCCAGTGAGGAGGTCCTTGATGTAGGTGCCTTCGCCTCCGTTCGACACGTACATTCGGGTCGGAGAGGGCAGCTTCATGTCCCGGACGCCGTTTCTTCCTGCCAATATGATTGACCTCGATGCGCTCGAGAGGGAGCTCTTGACAACGCTCTCGGGTATCAGGATCCTCTTCCCGTCCTTCGATTGCGACGCGCCCGCGTCGATGAGCATCCTGGATACTCTGTCGCTGTGAACCAGGACTCCTACCTCCGCTAGCACCTTAAGCGAAGTGCTGTGAATGCGTTCAATCTCATCCTTAGACAGGAAATCGAGCTTCCCCTTGGCCATCCTATCTCTACTCTCCCAGGATTTGTGTCGGAGAAGCAATACTTCCCAATGTACTTTTTGTGCACTAGAACCGCAAAATACAACACCACCAATCCGGTTGCGGGAATGAGATCACTGTCATATCGGAGCTATGTCTGATGAATTCAGCGACCAAAGCCATGTTGGAAACCGCTGAGGCATGTGCCATGTGCAGATGCGGTTGTTGTAAGGATCAGTGCCCGATGTACTCCGAGATAATCGAGGAGAGCATTTCGCCCAAGGGCAGAAACCTGTTGATCAGGGCTGTCTGCAGCGGCGTTGTGGAACCTGATGAACGTGCTGTCAGGATCGCATATTCCTGCCTTCTCTGCAGGAGGGACGAATATGACTGCACCGCGAGATTGAAGAACGCGGAAGCTGCAGAGTCCTTCAGGGAGTATCTTGTGGATAAGGGCGTGCCAACTCTGAAGGAACATGAGGCTCTGCTCAAGAGCCTAGAGAACTACGGGAACCCGTGGCAGGAGTCAAGAGCCGCCCGCAAGAGGTGGGCGAGAGAGATCAAGGGCAGGAAAGCAGCACCTGGGAGAATGAGAGTGTTGTTCTATGTCGGTTGCACATTCGCCTTGGACAGGTCTCTGCAGGAGACTCCGAAGGCGCTAGCTCACCTGATGGAGCTTGCTCATGAGGACTACGGTCTACTTCTGGAGGATGAGGCGTGCTGCGGCTCCACGGCCAAGAGGATCGGGCAGCGTCAGATCTTCGAGAGGATTCGAAAAGAGAACGAGGCCAAGATACGCAACCTAGGCGTGAAGTCCGTCGTGACCGCTTGTGCTGGTTGTTTCAAGACACTCAAGCAGGATTACCCTGGCCTGACCGAGGACGTCGAAATACTCCACTCGACCGAATATCTGTCGAGGTTGGTCCAGTCCGGGAACCTCAGGTTCAAAGACTCTAAGTCGATAGTCACTTACCATGACCCATGCCATCTTGGGAGATACGCTGAAGTCTACGACGCCCCTCGCAAGATCCTCAAGGCCGTCCCGGGCCTGAAGCTCATCGAGATGAGGAACTCGAGGGAGAAAGCCAGGTGCTGCGGCGGTGGAGCCGGCGTCAAGACTGCATATCCGGAGATATCTGGCAAGGCTGCGCTTCGGCGGTTGATGGAGGCGGAGCGAACGGGTGCCGAAACCATCGTGACAACATGTCCTTTCTGCGTGCAGACCCTGAGAGCAGCCGCTGAGGCGAACTCATCCAAGATGCGAGTGGTCGAGCTCTCTGTATTCCTTGCGGAGCTCGCCATTCCCACGCCAACGGGGGCCGCGCGATGAATGAGTCTGTCCGCGCGGAGCTGCGGAAAGAGCTAGTAGATCTGCTCGGGGAATCCAAGGTTCTGTGGAGCAAGTCCGACCTGCTCCCATACACAAAGGACACCTACAGGATACGATTCGAGGACGATCACCGGTACTTCCCTGATTTCGCGGTGCTTCCGGAGACGACGCAGGAGGTCCAGGGGATCGTGAGAATAGCCTCGCGCAGGAAGACTCCCCTCATCCCAAAGGGCGGCGGGTCGAACCGGACTGGGATGCTCGTTCCGATTTACGGTGGGATCCTTGTAGACACTATCAAGATGAAACGCGTGCTCGAAGTCAACAAGCCGGACTTGAACGTCACGGTGCAGCCAGGAATCACACTGAAGGAGCTGGATGACCACCTCAAGGACTACGGGCTCTGGCTGACTCAGGAGCAGGGCTCTTTGAAGATCGCCACAGTTGGAGGAGCAATATCAACATCCGGGTTCAGCAGGCTTCACCAGAAGTATGGTGCGATTGCGAACCGGGTCATGTCCTTGGAGGTCGTGCTCGCGGACGGAAGCATACTTAGAACGGGACCTAAGGTGCTCTACACATCCACAGGCTACAGGCTTCATCAGCTCTTCATAGCCGCTGAAGGGACTCTTGGGATAATAACAGAAGCCACTCTGAGAGTCGAGCCTCTTCCGGAAACGAGCGATGTGGTGATGGCATTCTACGACGACTTCTGGAAAGCGAATGAAGCTGCCCAGAGGCTGATGGCCTCGGGAGTGGTTTTTTCGGGGGCGGAGGCTTACGAGGGTCACGGGTTGGACAGGCTGGGGGCTCCGGAGGGAAAGACGAGCCTCATCTACGTGCTGCTCCACGGAATCAGAGGCGAAGTCGAAGCTGAAGCCTTGTTCGTGAAGAAGCTCGTCGAGGAGACTGGAGGTTTCCTTGCTAGGCACGATGTGGCCATGACCTTCCTCGATGTGTATACTGAGCAGTGGTGCGGGGCTCGAGCATTGACTGGCTTCGAGGACGTCATCACAACATATGTCCCAATGGAGCGCATGAGAGAATTCTACGACAAGCTGTGGAACGTGATTGCTCCGAAATACGGGATCGAGCCGTTGCCAGGTGAGAAATACAGTCTCGATGTGGGCAGATACCGTATGGCTGGCGGAAGGTACAAGCTCCCGAAGGGCGAGAGGGCTTGGGAGCGCTACCAGGAGGCCGTCCGGGAGATTGCCGTGCTGGCGACGAGCTTCGGAGGATCCATCCAGAGCTGTCACGGTGTGGGAATTCAACACAGGGAGAACATCGCGCTCGAGTATTCGGATGTGGCACTGGACACTATGAGGAATATCAAGAGGCTATTTGACCCAGATAACATAATGAACCCCGGGAAGAAACTACCGATGAAGAAGTGAGCATCATGAAGGCGGAATGGAACAAGGCCATTCAACGATTTGTCCTCAACAACCTAGGTCAGATGGACCAGGATGATGTGGAGGCGTGGCTCGAGGGAAAGCTGGAACTCGCCCCGATGCTGGAGGCGCCTCTGCGTGCCCTGTCTCATCACCGCGATCAGATGCTCAGGGAGCTCCATCAGATAACGCCCATGGAGATCTTCGATCGATTTCAGAAGGAACATCCAGAGCTCGTTTTCAAGGACAAGGATAAGACGATTGTGAGGATAGGCAGGGAACTTGAGGTCCTGAAGTCTATCGTTGTTACTCTGTGAGCAGATGTGCATGTGCCTGATTCGATCTGCTCCAGAGGGGTCTCAAAACGAACATGTTCGGGATTGGCTTATTTGAAGGGGTACGCTTCTGACTCCTGAGGTGTCAAAGAATGGTGCTGAGACTCGCTACGCACGAAGTTGCGAAGAGCTACAAGAGGAAGCCGAAGAATGCATGCCCAGAATGCGGGAAGGATATCCACGATCCCGATTGCGCCTACTCCGAGAAAGGACGTTAGGAGTCCGAGCTCGGCACGCGGTAGCTTCTGTGTCCGCTTCGAAGTTGGATGACTGGCTGATACGGGCTTCACAAACCCTACTGTTTTCAATCCCCGACCGCTGCGACCATGTACGTTCCAAATAGATAATATCAGGATACTTCTTTGAAAGTCCGAGTCCGATGACCGACGCGAACGACGGCACGAGTTCTGATTTCAAGGGTGGCACCTCAAATGCGTATGCCATGACGGATTGACGGGTTCGCTACGCGGACAAGCTCAGAACTGTGACCAGGCAATCGCGACGATCAGAAGGGGTGACAAGGTCTTCATCGGGTCCGGGGCGGCTGAACCCCAGACACTCGTGAAGGCTCTGATCGAATCATCGGGTAGACTTGCCGACACGAGGATAATGCACATCATGACCTTGGGCGTCGCGCCCTATACGGAGGACAAGTTCACCGACCAGTTCAGGCACAACGCGTTCTTCATTGGAGCGAACACGAGAAAGGCGGTTGCAGAAGGGCGTGCGGACTATCCCCCGGTTTTCCTTTCGTAGATACCTGCACTCCTCAAGACTGGTCAGATAACGATCGATGTCGCCTTGATACAGGTTTCACCGCCGGACAAGTACGGCTTCTGCAGTTACGGCGTCTCGACGGACGTAGTCAAATCGGCTGCAGAATCAGCATCGAAGGTCATCGCGAAGATCAATCCTCAGATGCCTCGGGCTCTGGGGGACCGCTTCATCAGCATGCTCAAGTCGATGCCGCACAGGAAGCTCCAGCAGTTCTGTTGCATAGACTATGACAGTGAGATGTCCTTTGTGGCGCATACGAAGGACGGTGTGAAGCAGAATATCGTGGGCCTGGGAAGCTACCATCTGAACCCCGCGACTCACAGGGCCGAGATCGCGTTCATGATGGCGGATGCCTGGCAGGGAAAGGGCATAGGCACATACATGATGCAGGCGCTTGTGAAGATCGCGAAATCGAAGAAGATCAAGGGATTCACCGCGGAGGTCATGAGGGACAACGTGGCGATGATCGCGCTCATGCAGAAGGCGGGAGTCGAGCCCAAGTCGACCATCGTCAACGGCTCGTATCTGTTCACGATGGATTTCTAACAATGTTATCTAGTCAGTCGTTGATTACGAATCCGGAGAGGTAGAATTGCTGCTTGGTGCGCACATATCCGTCCTGGGAGGTCTGTCCAACGCCCCTGAGAGGGGAAGGGACCTGACCTGCGACTGCATGCAGATATTCTCCAAGAACCAGATGCAGTGGAAGGCCAAGCCGGTCGACCTCGAGGAGGCGGAGAAATTCATCGAGAACTCGAGGGAGTTCAAGATATCCGAGACTGTTGTTCACGATTCCTATCTCATCAACCTCGGCAGTCCGGACAAGGCGATGCTGAAGCAGTCTCGAGAGGCCTTCCTTGATGAGATGGTTCGTGCACGGCACCTGGGAGTAAGGTATCTGATCTTCCACCCGGGCGCACACATGGGCGCTGGAGAGCAGGCTGGTCTCAAGAGAGTCGCCGATTCGATGAACTGGGTCAGGAAGGAGTTCGGATCCGGGGGAGTTCAGCTGGTCCTCGAGATAACTGCCGGTCAAGGGACTCTGCTTGGCAACTCCTTCGAACAGCTCAAGAGGATCATAGATCAGCTGGAAGACCAGAAGAACGTGGGTGTGTGCTTCGACACGTGCCATGCTTACGCAGCTGGCTATGATATCAAGACGAAATCTGGATACGCCCGGACTTTCGACCTTTTCGACGATGTTCTTGGTATCGAGTATCTGAAAGCGATGCATCTTAACGACTCGAAGGGAAAGCAAGGCTCTCATCTTGACAGGCACGAGCAGATAGGTAGGGGGTTCATCGGAACCGAGGGGTTCAGGAATTTCATCACTGACCCTCGCTGGGACAATATCCCCATGGTGCTCGAGACTCCCGCGGGCGATAAGATGTACAAGCAGGAGCTGAAGCTGCTCAGGTCTCTTGCGAAGAAACGCTGATACCGACCTGCTCGACCACCTTTATGTCTCCAGGCGGTAGTATGCTCTGTATCTCTTCAATTGGCACCTGGAAAACATCTGCCGCCTTCTTGGCGAAATCGTTCTTATCTTCCCGGCCGGGGCGAATCATGACGTACCTCTGCGAATGGGCTCTGATCGCCATTTCTGGCCCACACATGATCTTTCTTGTGCCTTCGTATTCGATCTCTCCGAGACCCAGCTTAATTTCGAGCTTGTCCGAGTAGTTCCTCCTTCCTCTTATGATGAAGGCACCCTTCGCGAGATACTCTCCACTCTCCGGGGTCTTGCTGACTTGTTCGGGGAGTACCCAGTAACCAGCTGCCGAGCCGATGTTGGCGTTCCACGCCCTTGAGGTCGCAACTGCGAACTCGCAGGCTTCGTGTAAGGTCGCTTCCGTGACTCCCTCTCTCATCTTCACAACAACACTCGGTGCGCCGTGGACGTCGGCATGCGCATATCGATCGCCGGGTGCGAGATGTTTCTTGACCAGCATGTCGTTGCTTTTCGCGTCCTTGCCTCCGAGGACAATGGCTCCTTCGCTCGATACGAACCATCTGAATCGCTCGAACCAGAAGCGCTTCGTAGGCGCGAGTTTCTTCTTTCCTGTAGGCTCCCTGGCGGCCTCGCTAGTCTTGAGGTCGTAGATTTCCTTCTTGGCCTGGTCGAGAGCGGCAAGCACCCCCTCGAGCTTGTGCCTTGCCTTCTTTGCTCCTTCGTAGTACATTTGGGCATTCGACTGGACTGTGCCTTTCGGATTGAGCTCCACCTGGGTGGTCTTGATCAGGACCTTCATAATGGATGACTTGCGATCGAACGACAGGAACCCTGGCAGATCGGTGAGTGGCTTTTCCTCCGCAAGCCGATCCTTTGCCATCGTGAGTATCCTGTCGACGTCCTCGTAGTTCGCGAACAGGTAATCACCATGGAGCTGCGCCTCTCGAGCCTGATCCTGAAGGGCTATCACAGCGTTCTCCTGTTGTGCCAGCTTACGTTGAAGCCGTTCGAGTTCGAGCCGGGACTCCTTGCGCTCTTCCACCTGCTTCTTCGGAATCCTGGACACATATGATTCCACTGCCTGCGAGTAGGATTGGAATTCCTCCTGGGCATGCCCCTCGTAGATGCTCAGCCGCACGGGAACAACGTCCTCCACGGACTCCTCTTTTAGAACTATCAACCCCTGGACCGATCGCAAAACCTCGTCCCTGAAGGAGTTGATTGTTTCTAGGATACTCTTCGCTGAGTTCTCGTCGATTTCCTTCGACATCTTCTTCTTGTCAATACCCGCTCGCGCGCAAATCTCCTCGCTGTAGCGACCGCCTATGTTCAGCTTCGTGGCCAGAGTCCTGACCAGGTCAGTGTCCGATGCGTTCAATATCATGAGCAGGTCCCTCGGCTGCATGGCCATCGGGACGGGGACTGGTGGAGGAAATGAGAACTCCCTTCGCGCACGGACGTCCCTGTGTTTCCAGGTGTGACTAGTCAGAGGTTGAATTATGATGCCGTCCTGGATAAGGATCACATTGCCGTCTCCAAATAGCTCGAGAACTAGTTCGTATTTGTCTTCCTTCTCTAGTGAAATGACCGCAATCCTGTCGAAGCCCTGCTGTCGCACGTCAACGATTCTGGCATTCGTTATCCGCTTCCGCAGCATCATAGCGAAGTCCGAAGGCGCGGCGGGCATCTCCTGGCTCCTGTCCGAGACGTAAAGCCATCGTCCAATGAAGAAATGTACATAGGACTTGCTCTCGCTCGGGCGCCTGACGACCAGCACCAGATGATCCAGATCCGGATGGAATATCTTGTCTACGCGGCCTCCGATCAAGGCTTGTAGCTCCTTGACCGAGGCGGTCACGTCGAAACTGCTTTCGGACTCCTTCATTGGGCGAAGAATCCAATGTGTCGGTAATAAAGTAAACGGATGACTTGTTCTAGGGCGAGAAGCAGATTATGGGCTCGGCAGTTCTAATGGCGAAGGGTTTCTCACGGGACGGGGAGAAGAAGGAAGGTGATGAAGTCCCGTTTGGAGACCGGCTCCTTCCGGGGGACGACCGGAGAAGCTTTTAATATGCAGGTCAAGATGCCTTGCGCCAGACAACATCAGGCCACTGTGGCTTAGAGGTATAGCGACGCCTTGGTAAGGCGTAGGTCGAGGGTCCGATTCCCTCCAGTGGCTCTTCTCTTTATCAATTTCAGGCCAGAGCCTCCGCTACCATCCGAATAAATGAAAAGGATAGGGAAGAGGTTTCTATGGGAGCCTTCACAGGTCGTCCTGCTTGATCTCCTTCTCGAGCGCTTCGAACTCCCTCTCGACCTCGGAGGGGGCCTCCTCGACTTCCTCCATCGAGTGCCCGCTTCCTGAAGAGCCGCCGCCGACCTTCCCGTTCATTATGTACCAGACCACGCCGATCAGCACGATGGCGATTATGAACAGCGCCAACGTGAGGTACATCAGCATGCCCGCGAAAGCGTCCGTGTCGTCGGCCTTCTCATCGACCTGATTGATATCGTCTGCCAGAGACTGGTTGAGGTCGTCCACTTGATCCTGTAGGTCCGAGATGTCACTCTGGATCGCGTTCACGTTCTGGCCAAGAGTAGTGTTCAGGCTGGCGACCGTCCCCTGCAGCGCAGTTATGAGCGTGTTCAGAGCGGTTCTGTTCTCCAGTATGGCCGCCTCTAGCATGTCCACATTGGCCTGTAGTTCTGCACTCAGGGTGTCGTCAGCAGCCTCGAGCGCGGTCACGTTCTCGGCCAATGCGTCCTCCAGTAGAGCTATGTCAGCCACAACAACATCGATCTGGCTCTGTAAGGCAGTCACGTTCTCCGCAAGCGATGACTCAAGGGCAGCGAGTTCAGCGACTATGACGTCGATCTGGCCTTGGAGGTCGGTGATGTTCTCCGCCAAGGAGGCCTGGAGTGCCATGATGTCTGCGACCGCCGCGTCTAGCTGGCTTTGCAATGCGCTGATGTTCTCGGCAAGTGCATCGCCGAGCCCGTCTATCTGGCCCTGTAGGGCTGAGACGTTCTCGGTCAAGGCAGCTGTCACGTTACCTATCAAGCTCATCAGGTCTGATTGTACTGCTGCGAGCTCCTCCGGGGTCACATAGACTGGCGGTATGTACTCGACGGTCAGAGTCGCTATCGCCGAATTGCCAACGGCGTCCTCTGCGGTCACGACGATCGTGTTCCATCCTTCTGAGAGAACAACCGTGGCGCTCCAGTCCGACGTTCCGTCGCTGGCAACCACGCCGTTGACCCATACGGTCGCACCATCCTCAGTCGTTCCAGAAACGACGACGCTCGGCTCGTTGGTGTTGGAGCCATCTGTTGGCGCAGTCACCGCAAGCGCAGGAGGAGTCTGATCAAGTTCGGCCGAGACGATGACCAGTTTCGAGTTGCCGAGCGCATCGACAGCCTCTACCATGATGCTATTCGGCCCCTCGACCAGTGTCGCAGTCCCGTTCCAAGTCCCATCGGGCTCCACCGTCGCGGACGCACCGTCTATCGTAACGGTCGCGCCCGCATCTGTCCATCCTGACAGTTCCAGGACCGCATCGCTGGTGGGTGATTCGACATCAGCCACCCAGAGCATGCACATCGTATCTCTCGTGACGGTCATCGAGACGTCCCTGGTCACGCCCGCGTTGTTTGTTGCCTCCACGAATATCGCGTTGGCACCCTCGACAAGGGTGACATTCGGGACCTCAAAGTATCCACTCCCGTCAGCGGTCGTCGGGTAGGTCTGAGAGGCGGTCACCACCACAACATCGGCATCTGGCTCCGTCGTCCCCGTGACCAGCACCTCGGTGAGAGATACGCTCGACCCGCTGGTTATCGGGATCAAAGTGTTCGGATCCAGCATCTGAACAGAGAGTTCGTCCACGACAGAGTTGACCTCGAACCAGCTCCACCACGTGGCCCAGTTGTCCGAATAATCCGCGACCTGGATCATCAGCTCGTGGTATCCCTCGCGCAGCGCGAACGGGAACTGTATGGTGACGTTGTCGTCATTGATCCACCAGTCGGACCATGCGAGCAGATCCACGTTCGAGTCGAGTCTGACCCACAGAGTTCCCCAATCGGGCCCAGTATACACTGGCCATACCCAGTCATTGACATAGAAGGTCACCTCGAGCGTGCCGCTCGGTAATGCTTCTCCGTCAGCCGGAGACACAGCCTGTATCTCGGGTGCACCAGCGTCCCAGACCCATATCTGGACATAGATCGAGAACATGTCGTCTGCTCCCATGAACCCGAAGGTGGCCCATCCGAAGTACAAACCAGGTACTGCTGGTACCTCGTACGACACATTGAACTCGTGGTAACCAGAATCGACCGGGGAGTCCAATCCGGTCGCCAGGATGTAGCCTTCGACGGCTCTCCTCACATCCAGCGTGAAGTATCCCGGATCGCCAGTCACCTGGTATCCGAGGACCTTGACTATCCACAGGCCGTCCGCAGGCATATCGACCTCGACATACTCGTCGGAGCCTCCAGTCCCTGAGGTCCAGTAAGGTTCGCTGAGCTCAGCAATTCCGTTCATGTTGGCATCGTACCAGAGCCCAAGGTCGATGTCAGGAGCGTTCATGTTCTCCCATGTCTGCACGGCGAGGTTGTTTATGTTCTGTATCCACAGGTATCGCGTGTACTGAGCGTCCGCCAGCGACTGGTAGAAGTCACCGCCTATCACATCCTGGTAGACTGGCTCCAACGGGTAGTTATCCGACTGGTATGGTCCTGTGCCGCCGCCTCTCGCTTCAACAGGCGCGTCCACCGTGATATCGTACCAAGCGGACGAGGTAACCGTCCCCTCTAATGGAACGCCTCCAGGTTGCGTCGCGTCTAAGAATATGTTCGGGGGACCGTAGCCGTTCATGGTGAGCCAGGTCGTGTAGCCGGTGATCGTGTCGTGAGATGCGTTCCCTGCCATTATCGGACACCTGGTCACGATGGCGATGGGCGCGGCCGTGGGACCGTACCATGCGCCCAGAGCAGCTGATATGGCCTCCTTCGGTCCGCCAGTGTTCGTGTACGAGCCGAATGTCCCTGCGCCCATGTACTTTTCGTCGCTGCCTGCGATCCTTTGCATGATCCAACCGGGGCCGAACGGATCATAGAAGGTGCCGTAGGACGCCCAGTTGACAGCTAGCACGTGCACATTGACGTCGGTTGGCAGCTCCGTCCAGTTGACTGTGACGATGAGGTGCGAACTCCCTGAAGGTGGCGAAACGCTCGGCATCGCGTAGAATATTCTCCAGTCGCCGACCTCGAATCTCCAGCCCTTGTCTGCCGTTCCCACGATGTCGTTGTTGTACGGTGTGTCGAAGTAGGACGGGCCTCCGAAGTCGAACACCCAATCCGGGGCAGCTACGTTGATCACGACGGGCAGGTTTTGGATTCTAGTTCCGTCATCTATGTATATTGCAGCTGCGTAGGTTCCTACAGGCGCATCCGATGGGACCGTCACGCTGACCTCCCAGTCCCTCGAATCATCCGCGAATACTGTGAAGTCGAGGCTCGGGAGCCAATTGACGTCGCCAAGCATCCTGAACGAAATCCACGGGAATGTCTGCAACTCGTAGTAGTCCAGCTGAACGTTCAGGGTTATGCCCACAGACCCCATGATTGATCTCAATCTGACGATGAGGCCGTCGGTCGTCCTGTCGATCGGATCCTTGATCATCACTTGGTTGTAGTTGCAGTCTCCACCGTCCACGGTGTACCTGTAGAGCTCCCACTCGCTTCCAGTGATGTTCATGACACCGTCGAGGTTCTCGTCGACCCAGTCCTGGAGCTCCAGCCAATACGCTATGTTAGAGACGTAGTCCAGCTCGGGATCGAACTCCGCCATCGAAGTCCACATTGTCACCTTGAGCAAATCCGTGGTTGCAGGAACATAACTCGTTATATCGAGGTACACGCTTCCAGCATCCGCCGTCAAGATTGACATTGTGTCACTGCCCGTTCTGAGCAGCAATTGACTGGTGATGTTGACATCCGCATCGATGAACATGTCGTAGTTGGTCGTGGTCAGTATGTGCGTCGAGTCGGATTCACCGGGCAACAGAAAGTTCGGGTAGCTCTCATATGCAGTCCCGTAGACGAACCCTGGGTACAGCGCGGCCTTCATCATCACGGGCTCATTCAAGTACGCCAAGGTGTCCACGCCTTCTTCCCAGCCGCCCATCAGCATGACGTAGTTGTACGCATTGAGCCAGCCAGCACCCTGCTTCAGGGGATCGAAGTGCATGTCCTCCGCGGCTGCCATCAGCTTCGCCTTCGCATAGTCGATGCTGGGCCACCATCCATTGTCCTCCCAGAATGCCTGGTATCCTAGTGCGGCTCCTCCTGCCACGGTCGGAGTCGCATGGCTCGTGCCGCTCCCGATCTGGAAGTGCAGCGCGCCGTCTCCTATCTCGCCCCAGTATCCATAGAAGTTCAACGGGGCGGGCTCCAAGGAATATGCGCCTGACGCGATGATCTCCGCATTCAGCTTTCCATTCTTGGCAGGTCCGGAGTTGGAGAATGGTACCACGTCACCGTACTTGGAGAACGCCGAGTTGTTCTCCATTCCAAGCAACGCTCGATACTGCATCGTGGTCCCTGCTCCGACATGAACGGACGAGTAATCTGTTGGAGAATGCGCAGTTCCGTATCCTGGTCCTCCATTGCCGCTCGACCACATCCAGAGTGAGTCGCCGAAGGCCACCGATATGAAATTGGAGATCTCGTCGTAGGAGGAATACCCGGCTTCGATTGCGGTGTCCGACCATCCATAGCTGTTCGAGACGATGTTCGCTTCGTCTCCAGTGAACGGATTTGCATCAGCGCCCCATTCCGCGAACAGCCATGAGGCGACGATGTCTCCAGTGAACGGTATGCAGATGAGGCTTGCGTCAGGGGCCATGCCTCCTAGTTGGCCACCAGCGGTCACGCCCGCGGCCAATGCGGCCGACGAAGTCATTGTCCCGTGGCTCTCGCCGAGGCTGAATTCTCCCATGAATGCGATTGCGTCTCCGCTTCCTGCTGTCCACCCGGCGCCGTATATCCAGTCCGAGGCGGGGTAGACGTTGATGCCGTCGCTGATCCAGTAGATCATGCCTCCTGAGAGGTCCGCGAACCCGTCTCCTGTGTTCCAGCCGTAGTTCCAGGTCATGCCGTCATTACCGTCATAGTAAGAGATCTCGTCATACATCGTGCAAGGCTTGTCGTCAGCGAAGTTGAAGTCCCCGAGTATGTCGACGAAGACTGTGTCATAGACTCCCGGGATGTTGGCATCGACAACCAGTACTGCGACCGGGTAGCCCCAGAGCCACTCGAGGTGCATGTCAGGGTGGTAGCCTAGGTGGTATATTCCACTCTGGCTGAAGACGGGGAGACCCATGATCGAGTAGGAGTTCCCGTCGAAATCGACCCATCCTCCGAAATCTGACGACGTCCAAGTCGTGTTGGCAACCCATCCGCCGATCTCTCCGTTGTACCACGCCCATGAGGCGGCATCATCGTAGGCAATCGGCCATCCGTTGTAATTGCCGAAGGTGTACCTCGCCTGCTGTCCCTGAAGATCTGGGTGCGCCATGTCGAAGCCCGTGTCAATGACGGCTATCTTGACGCCGTCTCCTGTGAATCCTGCCATCCACGCATCAGCGGCGCCGTGCACTATGTCCACATCGAGATCCTCTACCTCTGGGGGAGCGGCATCGATTTTCTCTTCGGGGTCCCCCGTGACGGCAGAGTCCGCATCATACTGCGGTTTCTCATATTCGAAAATGCTCATCACGCCTGGGTTGGATGCGAGTCCGACAATGTCCTCTGAAGAGAGCTCCAGGAGCCTCATAGTGGGCAGCCCGGGCAGCTCGATGCCCATCACAAGCGGTAGGCCATGAGAGGCCATGTACTCGTTCACGGGCGCTCTGTCAACCACGGCGACATGCACCTTGAACATGCCCTGACTGGACTTGATCTTCTCGGCCAACGCCGCAGATAGTCGGTCGTTCGGCGCCATGTTCGCCGCAGATTCCACAACGCGCGCCCAGTCGCTGTCCACCGTCGCAGTATCTGGGGCGCTCTCACCAAGTGGACCAGGCCCTGCCGAGGCAGATGGCGCTGCCAAGACCGCGAAGGAACTCGCGGCCATCAATATCATCAGTAGAAGGCTAAGGCTCACACGTCTATACTCATTGATCATTCAATACCCTCCTTGAACTCCCATCTTGCGTCAGGGGGAGCCAATACGGATGATGTAACCGAAATCCCGCGTATTTAAGAATATCTAGATTGACAGAGTGTATCATGGTTCTTAACTCCTTCGATGTACTGGCTAAAATTCAATTACGATGAACAAAATGTAATTATATAATTAGGTGTGGTTTTTAATCGGAGGTGCATTGGAAGGCGGAGATATCGGGAGCTCGTCGTGAAAGTTGAAGTATGGCTTTTTCCTACCGTAACCCATCTAGCTCCAAGCGGGTGTGTGCACAGAAGTGTCTTGGATCGATCCCAAAGTCGACCCGAAGAACCATCAGAAACGACGAGTGCGAACATGGGCGAAGATGCTGAACAAGCGCTCCATCGGCCTGATACTTGGTCCTCTACTGTTCATCATCGCAATCGCTGTTCCGACGCCCGACGCGATGGCCAGCGCGGCCGATGTGAACGAGGTGTTCGAGCGTGCCCCGCAGGTAGCCGTGGGCACTCTGCTTTGGGTCCTGGTCTGGTGGGTGACTGAGTGCGTCCCCTTGGGAATCGCGGCTCTGATCCCTCCGCTGATATTCTCGATGTCCCGGATACTCACGTGGAGGACGGCACTGACATCCTTCACGGATCCGATCATTTGGATCTTCATGGCGGGGTTCGTGCTCGCCACAGCATTCAGAAAGTGGGAGCTCGACAGAAGGATTGCAGTTCGCCTAGGTTCGGTATACAAGGGCGGAAACGCGATGATTGCAGCATTCTTTGTTGCATGTCTACCGGTCTTCATCCTTACTTTGACCGGGTCGATCACAGCCTCGACCTCGGTGGTCTTTCCGTTCCTAATAGCCTATCTCTCGATGACCGGCGTCAAAGCTGGGGGCAAGTATAGCGAGGCGAGCATGCTCGCTTTGGCCCAAGCAGCAACTGCGGGCGCGATGCTCCTTCTTATCAGCACGCCCCCGAATCTTATCGCGAAGAGCACAGTTGAGGAGGTCACGGCTGGAGCAACCGATGTCACATTCCTAGATTGGATCCTCGTGGGCACTCCGCATGCGTTGATTGGTCTGGTTGTCTCTTGGTTCGTTGTATTCAGGGTTATCAGGCCTGAGGAGAAGAAGCTCTGTCCTGACGAATCCAAGATGTGCACTGTGCAGAAGCAGCTTGGTCGGATGAGCCGAGGAGAGAAGGTCGCTTTGGGACTTCTGCTCACGGCGATCGCTCTATGGCTCTTTCCCTCCCTTGTCAAGATGGTGGCGTCATCATTCCCCAGTTGGGATGAGTTCTCCGACGACCTCACGGCCATCATGCCTGAGGCGATGCCTGCTGTGCTTGTAATCATCTTGGCAGGGCTGCTGAGGATACGCGGTGAGCCCGTGCTGAAATGGGAGGAGATCGCGAAGGGGATCGACTGGAATGTGATATTCCTCTTTGGCGGAGGCATCGCGCTCGGAATGGGGTTGGAAGCAAGCGGGTTTGCGGATTGGCTGGCCAGCGGGGTGCAGTCCTCTCTGGGCTCAAACCCTTCGGAATGGGCGATATTCGCGGTGTCCTGTGCCCTTGGGTTCACGCTGTCCTATGCGGCATCCAATACGGCCGCCGCTCTCATTTCATGCCCGATAGCAGCCTCGCTTGCATTCGGCGCGGGCCTCAGTCCCGTTGGCCCGATCATAGGTGCTGCCCTCGCTTGCTCCATCTCTAGCGCGATCCCGTCCACCACTCCTCCGATGGCGATTGTGTACAGCTCTGGCTATGTCAAGATATGGACCATGTTCAAAGTCGGGATTATCTCTGATTTGATACGACTCGCAGCCCTGATCATCCTCGGACCATTGCTGATCGGGCTCGTGTATTGACGGGAACTGGCGCGCGTCCGTCTGCGCGCGCCTCTGCCTGCGTGCGCGCGTGGCTGGTTTCTCCAATATTGCTGTATTATATACTGCGGCAACGCAACGTAGGAATGGGATGCACTATGCCGAACAGTCTGATTGAGAGTGCTTTGGGCGGAACTCAGAACTCCGTGAATCCGAGCGAGAGCCCGAAGACCGCAGAAGAGATGGAAATTGAGAGGATAGCCAACCAGCTTAACGTGTGCATCAAGCTTGTGGGCTGTGGAGGCGCCGGGTCCAACACAGTCAATAGGTGCATGGATGACACGCTTTCGGGGATCCAGATGCTCGCAATCAACACTGACGCAAAGCATTTGCTCTCTGTGAAAGCTTCTAAGAAGATGCTCATCGGCAAGACGCTCACACGCGGTCTCGGGGCGGGGGCACGACCCGAGGTCGGCGAGAGGGCTGCCATGGAGAACGAGCTTGAACTCAAGGACTGGATGAAAGATTCTCAGATCGTGTTCGTCACCGCGGGGATGGGCGGCGGCACTGGAACGAGCAGTTCTTTCGTGGTCGCCAGGCTCGCACGCGAAGCTCGCGCGCTGACGGTTGGAGTAGTCACTCTACCGTTCAGATCTGAGGGTGAGCTGAGGATGGAGAATGCAATGGCCGGCCTGTCCAAGCTGTCCAAGGTCTGCGATACGACCATCGTGATCCCCAACGACACTCTTCTCGAGCTGGTCCCGAACCTTCCGGTTCAGGCGGCTTTCAAAGTTGCGGATGAACTCCTCCTGCAAACCATCAAAGGTTTGACGGAGATGCTAACTCACGCGGGTCTTGTTAATGTCGACTATGCCGACCTGAAGACGATACTCAATGAGGGCGGCGTCTCGCTAATAGGCGTTGGCGAAGGCAACGGCAAGCCGAAGGAGCGGATAGAGGACGCAGTAGAGGAGGCCCTGAACTCGCCTCTGCTTGGCAAGGTCGACCTGAAGGACGCGCGCGGTGCGCTCGTACGGGTGGTCGGTGGACCTGACATGAACATCGAGGAGGCCGCCGAGGCAGCAGAGATAATCACCAGTCGGATAAAGCCCGAGGCGAGGCTGATCTGGGGCTGCTCCGTGGAACCAGAGATGGCAGGCCGCGTCAAGATCATGCTGATAGTCACGGGCGCGCGTTCTCAGTACGTGCTCATGCGCGACGGAGAGGAGACCGTGGTTGAACGCACGTCAGAGGACTACAGGGGTAACGTGAACGTGCCCCAGTCCGTGCACACTGACGAAGATCTCACGATGTTCGTGCGTTGAGCAACGTCACTAGAGATTCAGGATCGCGTTCGCAACAGCTCCCATAACGAGCGCCAGGGATATAGACGAGAGAGCCACAGCGACCGTACTCTTCATGCCGAATTCCTTCGCCATGACAGCGAACGCCGCAAGGCACGGCATGAACACAGCCATCACCAGCGCGAACACGAACATCTGTTCATTAGTGAGGACATCCGAAAGCTTCGTCGTCTCCTGAAGAGCTCCAGCCAGGACAATCAGCATCTGCAGGGCCATCTCTTTTCTCAGTATGCCGAACACGAGGGCTACGGCAGTGAAGGCCGGCAGCCCAAGCACAGTGACCATGAATGGTTCTGCAGGCTCCAGGAGCTGCTGTAGTATGTTGAGGGCAAGGAGAGCCTCGAGCACGATGCTACCGATCAGCAGGATCGGGAAGGCGATCGTGAGGAACTCCTTCAGGCGGACATAGGTCTTAACGACCGTCTGCTTGGTCGATGGCCAGCGCATGTCAGGAATCTCGATGCACATGCCGGACGGCTCGAACTTGATGGTCCTGTGCAGCGCCAGGCCCAACACAACAAGCGTTGCCATTAGTATGAGATAGATGAGAAGCGCCCACCAGGCTCCCGCGAACTTGCCGACCGAGCCGATGATTATCGCCGTCTGGGCGGAGCATGGGACCGCGATTGTGATGAGCACTGCGAGTATGAGCCGCTCTCTCTTAGAGCCCATGGTTCTCGTGGCAAGTATTGCTGGTACGTTGCATCCGAATCCGACGACCATCGGTATGACGGCCCGGCCGTGCAGACCGAGCCTGTGCATCACACCGTCAAGGAGTGACACAACCCGCACCAAGTACCCAGTGTCCTCGAGCACGGAGAGCATCACGTAGAACACGAGTATGTATGGAATCACGAGGGCCAGCATAGCCTCTATGCTCAGCGAGATGCCTTGGACGATGCCGGAGGCCAAATCACTCCCCATGTCCTCCGCGAGTCCGGCGAAGTACTCCTTCCCGGTCTCGGCCCAGGCGCCGACGAGGATCCCTTCTATTATCCCGCCGCCGAAGACAAGGATAACGAAAACTAGGGCAAGGACTCCGATGAGTATGGGAATTCCCGTGGATGGCCGGAGTGTGAAATCCTCAGCGATGCTCTTCACCTTCTTCGCGGCAGCGGCAGTCCTGATGACCTCTTTGGCTATCCTGCCAGCCTCTCCGAATCTGTCCCTTTGAATGTGGACCACGATGTCCTCACCGTGGCCCTTGACGAACTCTTCTCGAAGCTTCTCGGCAGTCTCTCTCACCTTCGGAGCTGCAATTGCTGCTACGTTCGCGTCCCCCATCAGCAGCCTGATCGCCACAGACCTCAGCGCGTAACGCCAATCATCCTCCTTGAGCAGCTTCTCTAGGTGGGATATCATCTGCTCCGTGTGCGAATCGTACCTGACCTTGAACTTGCTCTTCCTCCGCATCTGAACGGCCGTGTAGAGCAGGGAATCGATTCCTTGGCCCTTTGTCGCGACCGTTGGTATCACTGGCATCATGAGGATTCGTTCAAGTCGTTCGACATCGATGGCCATCTTGTTCTTCCGGACGATGTCGTACATGTTGAGTGCGGCCACGACATTGTACCCCGATTCTATGAGCTCGAAAAGGAAGACCAGGTTTCTTTCCAGCCGGGTCGCATCTAGGACTGCTATTACTGCGTCAGACTGGCGCTCGAAAAGAAGTCTCGTGGCCACTCGTTCCTCATCGGAGTTCCCGGCCAGCGAATATGTCCCGGGGAGGTCGATGACCGTAACGGTCATGTCCATGAACTTGGCCCTGCCTTCGGAGAACTCGACGGTGGTGCCTGGGTAGTTCGCGCTTATCACGCCGACGCCCGTTAAGTGTCCAAAGATGAGGCTCTTCCCCACATTCGGGTTGCCTGCGAGCGCGATCTCCAGAAAGACCCCTCCTAAGCTGCTCTCACAACGTGGAGAACGTCCCCGCGGTCTCTCGCTATCGCGACCTTTGTTCCCTTGAGGCTGACAATGATCGGGCCGCCCATCGGGACTCTCTTCTCGACCTTGAGCTCAGAGCCTGGAACAAATCCCATGGCCAGCATGGAGCACAGCTCATCCTGGTCTTGGGCTACCAAGTGCGACACTATCGCTTTCTCGCCCTCTTTGATCGCTGAAAGGGGGACATCCCATGATGCGCACTTCTCACAAGTGATTGGACGTTGGCACTTCGGGATCTGCCTTCCGCCAGGGCATGTCTGAGGCCGGTTCAAGAGGCGGCAAAGGTTCTTCTCCGCCTCGTCAGTGATTGCGTGTTCCATCTTGCACGCTTGCTCGTGGACGGACTTCCCTTTCGTGCCCACGATATCGGCCAGAAACCTCTCAAGGAGCCTATGTCTACGGGCAATCTTGCAGGCGATCTTCTTCCCCTTCGGGCGGAGTATAACGCCCTTGTAGGGCGTGTGGGAGATGTATCTATTTTCGGCCAACTTGTGCAACATCTCGGTGACGCTAGCAGGTGCGACCCCAAGGGCCTCTGCTATCTCGCTTGTCTTCGCAGCCCCGCCATCCTCGGTCAGGTTGTATATGATTTTGAGATACTGCTCTGTGATTTCGGAAACCATGCACAGGGAGTTAGGTAAACCTAAACTATAAAGATTGTTCCTGACCGCCACGCTCGGTCAGGGTTAACCGGCTCCGAACCTGTCGGCCAACCGGGTGGCTACTTCTTGGCCATGAGGTACTTCTTGAACGGGAAAGTCTTGAGCTTGATGTTGCTTTCGCCATCCGGAGGGTATTCCTCCTTGTACTCCTTCTTGGCTAAATCGAGTTCCTTCTTCGTCAGGTTCTCCGGCTTGATGTCGTAGTTCTGAACCAACCATGTCCTGAAATCCCACTTCAAAGCGTCACCAGAGGGATGACTTGTTTGCCTGGTCTTTAAAGCTG
>Ga0154903_128_pt1 | contig 26320 bp, 20 predicted proteins | sample Rifle2008BG19ft_FD_105584 | JGI IMG/M metagenome (GOLD analysis project Ga0154903, IMG submission 105584) | Euryarchaeota archaeon RBG_19FT_COMBO_56_21
ATGCTGGAACGCGCCGGGGTCGAACCGTAGACCCCCTGCCACCTCCAATCCCTTGGAGATAGCTGTCTGCAGCAGGTTGATGCTGGCGTTGATGTGCCTATCGAGATGCCATCCGCACTCGCATTCGAACACAGCGCCCATTCGGGAATCTTGTATCCTCCCACATATCGGGCACTTTCTGCTGCTGTATCTAGGATCCACCTTGACGACGGGGATCCCTCTCCACGCTGCCTTGTACTCGATGATCTGGTGGAGCTTCCTTCTTGGCCACATGCTCAGGCGTCGATTCAAGTCCTTGTTCTTCTTGTACTTCATTCCTTTGAAATCTTCGAGGACTATGACGGATTTGTGTTTCTGAGCGAGCGAAATAACTGAGTCCGCGACTTGGTGCATTCTGTACTCGACCCGGTGATGCTCTCTCCTACCTTCCCTCTTGCAGAGGCGCCTGCTTGTGTGCCTGTCATGCGCCTTCTTCTTCTGGAGCCTCTTGCGACGGTCATGATGACGCTGCTGGATGATTGCCACTTCGGCGAAGTTGGTTCTGACGACTTCTGCTTCGTTACGGTGCGCTAGCACTCCGTCCAGACTGCCCTCGTTCGTGTCAATGGACAGCACGGATTCTGTGACGTAGGCAAGAGGTACATCCTTTCTGAACGCAACAATCACCCTGTCCGGGAGAACGGTCAGAGATCCGAGGGCGAGCCCAGTGTCATCCAGATACTTCCGATGATACTGGCTTATGAGAAGTTTCAACTCGACGTGGCATCTCGCTCGGATGGGGAGAGCAATGATCCCTGACTTACGGTCCAGTTTGTACGCCTGGTTCTCGGCCTTCATCATCAGCCGCCTGATGTAAGGGATTCGAGCGTCGACCCGGTTTCTGAGGCGCCTGCGATGATTCTTCAGAACGCTTGCCGCGACCTCGAATGCAGAGAGGAGATGCTGGGCATACATCCTAGGGAAATCCTGACGGAAATCCCTGTAGGCAAGCTTGCAGAGGGCATTCCTGGATGTCACCCGCAATCCAATGGCAGCTCGGATGGCGTTGTTGACTGCCAATCTGAAATCCTCAAGGAGGAACTTCGCTTCAGGGGGGAGGTCAGATTCAAGGTGGAAGACGACTCCCTTCACCGGCGTCTATTACTCCACGGGTGCCGGAATACTACGTACTTTCGGCTACAAGTAGCGCCAGAGCGCTGCAATTGCATGAAGTCACGCTTCACCACCCGATATGTTGCAGAACGTCATTTTAATAAGACTTTCCGCCATCCGTGCCCCGTGGCCAGACTAGTCGTGTTCGACATGGACGGGGTCCTGGCAGACGCTGAGAGCTCATGGGTGTTCGTCCATCGCCGGTTCGGGGTCAACAACGACCACTCCCTGTATGCGTATCTGCGGGGTGAGATCGATGATCTCGAATTCATTAGACGAGACATCCAACTGTGGGTGGCCAAGGATCCCGAGATCACGGTCTCCAAGATACAGAGCATACTGTCCGAAGTGCCTCTCATGCCCGGGGCTCACGACACGATCAGGGCTCTGAGGGACAGAGGCATCAAGACAGCCATAGTTTCCGCTGGCATCGACCTGCTCGCAGAGAGGATCGCTGATGAGCTCGGTGTAGATATCGACATGGCCAACGGATTGGTCACGGACAATCGCGGAAGACTCTCCGGTGAAGGTATCTTGCGTGTTCGCCTGATGGACAAGGGAGACGCCGTCACCGATGTGGCGAAGAGGCTCGACATCCCGAGAGAGGAGGTTGTCAGCATCGGGAACTCGAGATACGACGTCACGATGTTCGAGAGATCCGGAATGGGCATCGCGTTCATGCCCTCCGATGAGCACGTTAGAGAGAGCGCGGACGCCGTTGTGGACGAGAAGGACTTGCGTGGCATACTGAAGTACATCTGAAGCTGCGGCTCACTGGTAACCGTGTTCTCCTATGAGCGGGACGAAGACGCATCCGCCCAGATTCTCCTTCACCAGTTTCTCTCCCCTCTTCTCAACGCGTATCAGATCCTGGTAATAGCGCCCTCCGACTGGGACGAGCAGCTTTCCCCCATCGGCCAGCTGCTCCGTCAGTGGGGAGGGTATATCAGGGGCGCCAGCAGCGACGAAGATTCTGTCGTAGGGCGCATGCTCCGGCAATCCTCTAGTGCCGTCTGCGAAGATCACCGTGACGTTCTTGCCATAACCTGTTCGCTTCAAGTTTGCTTCTGCGAATGTCGCAAGATCCGCGATCCTCTCGATCGTGTAGATGTGACCCTCAGGACCGACTATCTCGGCGCACACAGCCGCGTGGTAGCCCGAACCAGCACCGATCTCCAGGACCGTCATCCCTTCTTTGAGGTCGAGTTGCTCCGCCATGATCGCCACCATGTGAGGTGCTGATATCGTCTGGCCTTCGCCGATCGGGAGGGGAGAATCGACGTATGCATCTTCCTTCAAGTCCTCTGGAAGGAACTCTTCACGAGGAACATGCCTCATCGCATGATCGACTGCCGGGCTTGAGATGTAGCCCCTTCTCCTCAGGTTGTCGACGAGATTGTTCCGCTCGGATTCGTAGTCGGGCACGAGAACATGAATCGCGACTCGAGGCTAAATCCTGATGGGTCGCAGCGACTCAATACGAGGTCTTCCTCACGATATTGGCGTACACGCGGACGATGTCCCTCGCCCTCGCTCCACCCATCCTCAGGGACTTTTCCTTTATCTTGATCGAGTGGATGACAACTTCGTGCCTTCCGACCTTGAGTATGTCCCCGACGTAGAACTCCTCATCTGGCACAGCCAGGATGTGCTCTGAGTAGGTCTTGCTGACATGGCTTACGGAGAACGGGACCCGCACCTTATCGAACAGCTTCCCCCAGACCGTCTGTATGTCGCGCGCCTTGGCCCTTCCAACCCGTGCGCCCTTCGACTCGATGGATGTGACGATGATTTGCTCGTCCCCGCACATGACCTCGTCTTCGACCGACAGGACCTCATCAGGGCCGAGGGTCAGAGACGACCTTCGAGACTTATCAAGCCAGCTTATGACAACCGGGAGCTCCACTGGCTTCTCCGCCTTCAACAATGAGTGGTGGATATGCCCGCACTCCTTGCACTTGACAGTCGACTCCAGGACGGTTTGCGCCTTTCCGCCTATCTTCCCAGACAGCACTTCGTGCAGGGTCTCTCCCTTGCATACGGGACATTCTACCATAATCGATGTTGGGACGGTCATGACCGGTGGTGATTGCGCTCAACCGACTTACTTCTTTCCGATGACTTCGAACGGCGAGCCGTGTCCTGGGACAACAACTTCTGCCCACGAGAGAATCAGTTCCATGCTCCTCAGAGCGAGCTTTCTACTTATGTTGAGGGAGGGCGGGATCTGATGGATGTAGTTCTCTTTCGTGGGCAGCGCGTCGCCCGCCATCACATACCGTCTCTCTCCGGCGACGAACACCGAGAGACTTCCGGCCGTATGGCCTGGAGTTGGGACAATCTCCACGCCGGGAAACAGGGTCATTCGATCGTTGATCCGCAGGATCCCAACGGGGGGATCCTCCAAGCTGTGAGCAAACAACTTGGCCTTTCTGAATTTCTCGTTGCATCCGATGTGGTCGATGTGAAGATGCGTATTGATGATGTACCCGATAGAATCGGGACTGATCCCGAGCGATTTCATCTCATCTGCAATCTTCGGCCAGTCGCGGGGGCTGCCAGTGTCCACAATCAGTCGATGCTTTCCAAATTCCACGAAAGTGACAGTCGAAGATGCGTCTACGATCGTAGTTCCATCACGGTCGATGAATCCCGGCATTATCACACGCACAGAGGGCACACCGGTCCCCGCAGTCATAGGATATGTCCCTTCTGGCACACGACGGCCTCGCGCGACACCTTCAGCTTAGAACCGCATTGCGGACAAGTGGCCTTAGACAAGAAGTGCTCGATCCATGCGCTTCTGACATCGGGCACCTCCTCATCCTCGATCCGCCTCATGATGGATTTCAGCTCGGGAGTTGTAGCGAGCTTCCTGAGCGAGGAAAGCGATACCATGCGCTTGACGCGTCGGTGGAGAGGGGTTCTGACAATCACCGGCGCGATGAGGAATCCTGCAGCGAGGCCACCGACATGCGCTTCCCATGCGATGTCGCTATATGAGAAGGCAATCAACAGCTGAATGAGCACGAATATGATCGACAGGACCCACAATGGCATCGGTATCAAGGCCATCAGGCTGAAGCGCTCATTTGGATACAACCTGGCAGCAGCCCCGAGGATGCCGCTGATGGCTCCCGATGCGCCCACAGCTCCCTGGTATGGAGTGCTCCAATTGGCAGCAGCGAAAGCGAGAGTGCCCGCCAGGCCAGCCACGAAGTATATCACCACGAACGGGCGCGTACCTATCGACTGCTCGAGGAACACACCGATGAATATCAGGGCCAGGACATTGAAGAGGATGTGCTCAAGCGAAACGTGGCTATACATCGAGGTGAGAACGGTGTACAGCCTCGAGGGATGGGTCAGGTCATTGGGCTCGAACGCCACCTCGTTAAGCGCCGCAGACGCCGTGTTTTCCTGGACTACCAGGACAGCTACGAAAGCGACTGCACAGGCTGCACACGTTATCACCGCGAAATTGGCGCGTTTTAGCCAAGAGTATGCACTACCAACGATGATTGCTGCAAGAACGGTCAGAACCCAGGGCTCCATGCATTCGCTCCCGTACGATTGCGCGGGAGATTATCTTCGCCTAGTAAAACCTTAAGCTCGATGCGCTCCCTTCCCCGCTCGTGAAACTAGACCAGACCATAGACATCGAAGTCATAGACGAGGTGTACGACCCTAGTGACGACTCGTACCTGCTCCTCAGAGTGGTCGACCCGAAACCCGGCGAGTCGATGCTTGAGATTGGGCCGGGCACTGGCCTCATATCCATACATGCAGCCAAGGCAGGGGCGATAGTCACAGCGGCTGACATCAATCCGCACGCAGTCGAATGCACTCGAAGGAATGCCGTTGCGAACGGCGTCAGGATCGAAACCGTAAAAAGCGACCTTTTTCAGAATGTAAAGGGGAATTTCGATATCATCGTCTTCAACCCTCCGTATTTGCCTGACTCCACGCGAACCACTAGCTGGATCGAGAAATCCTGGTCGGGAGGCGAGGATGGGGCTGAAGTGGCACTGAAGTTCCTCCAGGAGGCTTGGAGGCATCTGGCTCCTGGCGGCCGGATTTACATGATCCTGTCGTCGGCTGGCGGGCTCATGTCAGTGGTCAGAGCCGCCAGGGAAAGATACGAGTCAGTGATGCTCGAAGAACAACGCATGTTCTTCGAGTCCATCTTCGCTTATCGCTTCAAACTGAGGTATTCCCAGAACGGATAACTACGGAACAAATCTTATTAGGGCTCTCGTAGTAGTGAGAGCAATAGCACAGGTGGAAGACGTTGGACCAGAACAAGAGGCACAAGTACAACGACGCTGAGGACCTCGACGAGCTCTGCAAGCGATTTTTGTCGGCCCAGGAGACGAGTCCCGGCGCAGCGATCGAATACTGTAAGAACTTCCTGACGATGCTAGACGACAAACATGTCAAGTCAGGAGCTGTTTTATCCTCTCGCGCAAAATCTCGCTGATGACTTTACCGTCCACCTTGCCTCGGAGCTCCTTCATCACCAGGCCCATAATCGGGCCGAGGCTCTCCTCGCCGCGATCTCTGATGAATTTCTCCTTCTCCCTGACCAGCCTGTCGCAGACCGCTCTGACCGAGTCCAGGTCGACCTTCTCGACCCCGAGCGTCTCAGTCGCCCTCTCCACACTGTGCCCGTTCTGAAGCACAGATGTCAGTATGTCGGGGATCGCCTCCTTCGCGAAGGCCCCTGCCTTCAGATTCGTGAGGATGTCCTTCATCACATCAAGGCTGAGCGACGAAGGGTTCACGCCGGCTTTCTCCAACTCAGGGAACGTGTTCAGGTAGATCCTGGCAACGACCTGCGCGCTTCCGAAGCCGCCTGCCAGTAACTCGAACTCATCCTCGTAACCGGACTTCACAAGGGAATCGGCCTGCTCCTTGCTTATGCCGAATTCCTTGACGAATCTCGAGACCTTCTCCTCAGGCAGCTCAGGCAGGTTGAGCTTGATGCTCTCGAGCACTGCCTCGTTCACTAGGATGGGCTTAACGTCAGTCTCCGGATACATCCTGTCCTTCCCCGGAAGCGGGCGGCTGTAGACTGTGTGCCCGTCCGGAAGCGGATCCCTCGTCTCCTCGGGAACGCCCTCAATGGCAGCGTTCGCGCGATCCACTATCCTAGCCAGCGCGGCCATCGCCTTCTCGACCGCATCAGCGACCATCACAAAGGCGTCTTCTGGCTCGGCCTCGAGCGCGGACTGGGTATCCTCGACTTCAGTCATCGTGACGCCATAGCCCGGGAGCTCATCAGAGTGGAACAGGCCCTTAACACCTGCCACGCGCGCATGCGATGCGAGCTCTGGGCCAAGCCGATTCACACCGTTCTCCGAAGGGCCTAATGTCCCTGCGAACTTCCGCAACCTGATAGCGAGGATGCGGCCCTTCTCCTCGAGAGCACCTTTCAGCACCTTGCATTTGGTCACCCGGAAAAGCGGCGAGATGTCCTTGATATCCAGCGATGAAGACTTCGCGCCTCGCTCGCGAAGAATCCGCTTGACATCCAGTAATGCGATCTGCCTCTTCGCCTCCTCTTCGACATACACGGGAATAAGACGCAGCTCCTGGGCGCCCTTAATCTCGACCCTGGCACCACCAGAGACCGATATGTTCAGATCCTCTCGAATCGTGCCGATCCCCCGCCTAACCTTCTTGGTCGCGCGGAGCAACGCGCCTATCCTCTCCGCGACATATTTCGCCTCCTCGGGGGTCGCCATGTCAGGGTCGGTGGCTATCTCGATGAGTGGTATGCCAAGCCTGTCGAGCCTGTATGTGACCTCGCTGCCACGCTCCACGATCTTCCTCGCGGCGTCCTCCTCGAGGCAGAGTGTGCTTATGCCGATCTTCCTGTCCCCGACCATGATCGAGCCGCCAGTCGAGATGAGCGCGGTTCTCTGGAACCCTCCCGTGTTCGAACCGTCGATCACGATCTTCCGCATGAAGTGCACTTCGTCTACTGCCTTCATGCCCATGAGCGAGGACATCTCGAGCGAAGCCTCGATGGCCCGTTTGTTGGCATCGTGCGGAGGCTCCTCATCTGCCTCGACCAGGCAGGAGAACGGCACCGTCTGGTACCTGAAGTGCATCTTGCGCTCGGACTCCTCAAGAGCTGCCCTGTCGATCTCCCCCAATTCGCTCTGTGTAGGCCTGAGCCTCCTCACGATCTCCTTGTGGTGGTCGTCGGAGAAGTCGCACGGGCAATCGCAGAATAACTTACCAGTGCTGAGCTGCTGATGTATCTCGATGCCGACCTTGAGCCCTAGGGAACGATAGTCCAACTCAGACGAACCTCCTTGTAGTGAACTCGCCCGCGATGTTGGTGAGCATCAGCTTTCGCACTTCCTCAGGGTCATCCGTCTGGCCCATGGCCCACATCAGCTTCACATATGCGGTCTCCGGGAGCATATCCCCAAGCGGAATCGCGCCTGCCGTCACCATGTCCCTTCCCGTTGAGTACACGTTCAGGTTCACCGCTCCGTAAAGACACTGAGTCGTCACGTACACATGAACCCCTTTGTCGACCGCACGGGTGACAGAGCCGAGTATCTCCTCGGACACATGCCCGAGACCAGTCCCCGCGATCACAACTCCCTTCACGTGGTTGGCGATAAGGTCGAAGTGGTCCGCCTCGAATCCTGGATAGAAATGGAGCATGCTAGCCCGGCCATCGATCTTGTCCTTGAGCTCCACCGGCCCCTTGGAGCGTCCCGTGTGCTCCGAGATGAACTCGATCTGTGGCCCCTCGATCTTAGCGATCGGCTCTGAGTTGATGCTCCTGAACGCGTCTCGCCTGGACGCGTGCATCTTCCTGACCTTCGTGCCTCTGTGAGCTAGAGTGTAACTGTCCGAGGACTCCCCGTGCATGAGCACGACGACCTCACCGAGGTCACTGTCCACGCACAACCTGGTCGCGGCCAGCAAGTTCATGATTGCATCTGAGGACGGCCTGTCGGACGACCTTTGGGCGCCGACGCATATGACCGGCCCAGTGAGATTCCTCAGCATGAAAGCCAGCGCTGCGGACGTGAAGCCCATCGTATCGGTGCCGTGAGGCACGATCACACCTACAGCGCCCGAGTTGAGTTCTTCCGCAACCGCCCTGGCCAGGCCCTGCCAGTGAGTCACCTTCATGTTCTCGCTGAGTATCGAGTACAGCACTTTGGCGCGGACGTTCGCTAGGTCCAAGAGCTCAGGCACCGAGAAGACGAGTTCCTCAGCGGATATCGCGGGGTGAACTGCACCGGTCCTGTAGTCGACATACGAGGCTATCGTCCCTCCAGTGCTGATGACCGCAATGTCCTTTTTGGCGGGGTCGTGCGGAAGGACCTGTTTCTTGCGTTCCTTCGGTTCTCTTCTGGATTCGACCTTCACCTTGGACTTCTCGTCCAAACGAATGCCCATGTTGTATCCGTTCGGGAGTTTGAGCGTGACGATTGATTCGCTGCTGAAATCATGATGCGGCATCAGGATGCCCACATGGACCTCATTGCCCCTTCGGACCTCGATGACGTCTCCAAGCTGAGCGTTGGCCCTGTCCAACATTTCGCCGACGAGGCCAGAGTACTTCATCGAGGTGGGCATAGGGTTGTTCGTCTTAAATGATTTGCCAGCGATGGGCGTAGCCAGAAAACCCTGTCTGCTCCATGGACAGACATGTTCATATGACTCGAACCTGATGCCCCGCACGGTCGCATACGATGAGAGTGCTGGCAGTCGGGGGAGGCGCGCGGGAGCACGCGATCGTGTCCGCCCTGGTGCGCTCCGGAGCGGATGTTTTTGCCTGCCTTAAGAACAAGAATCCTGGAATATGCAGAGCCGCTGAAACGTATCATCTCGTTGACGAGAGCGACGTTCCCAGAGTGGTTGAATTCGCGAAGGCGAACCGGACGGAACTCGCAGTCATAGGCCCTGAGGCGCCGCTCGAGGTTGGCTTGGCAGACGGGCTGGAAGCGGCGGGCATACCTACAGCCAGTCCGAGCAAGTCGGCTGCTAGGATCGAAACTTCGAAGAGCTTCATGAGAGAGCTGCTCATGAAGCACAAGGTCAGGGGTTCCATCAAGTTCAAAATCGCCGACAGCACGCGCGACGTCGAACTAGCCCTCAACGAGCTGGGAACCGGCGTGGTCGTGAAGCCCATTGGTCTCACCGGAGGAAAGGGCGTCAAGGTCTTCGGGGAGCACATGATGAACAACGGAGATGTCCTAGCATATGCAGACGAGGTGTTCGCGAAGAGGATAGGAGGCTCCGCGCGAATAGTGATAGAGGAGAAGCTCATCGGGGAGGAGTTCACGATACAGGCGTTCTGCGACGGCAGTAAGGTCGTTCCGATGCCCGCGGTGCAGGACCACAAACGAGCATTCGAGGGGGATCAGGGGCCCAACACAGGTGGAATGGGCTCGTACTCTCAGAAAGGCGGTCTTCTCCCGTTCCTCCAAAAGAACGAATACGAGAGCGCTGTCAAGATCATGGAAGACGTCGTCGAGGCCCTCAAGAAGGAGGGCAGTGAGTATCATGGTGCGCTCTATGGTCAGTTCATGCTAACGAGGGAAGGCCCGAAGGTGATAGAATTCAACGCTCGCTTCGGGGATCCCGAGGCGATGAATGTGCTCTCCTTGCTCGAGAGCGATTTCGTGAACATCTGTCAGCGTATTGCTGACGGCAGGTTGTCCAATGGAGACGCCAGGTTCATGCCCAAGTCCTCGGTGTGCAAGTACGTGGTTCCCGAAGGATACGGCATCAAGTCCCTCTCCGGTGAGGAGATAACCGTCGACGAAAGAGCTATTGCGAACACGGGCGCGCTCCTCTACTACGCTAGCGTCAACGAGAAGGACGGGAAGGTCTACACAACGACCTCGAGATCGGTCGGCCTCGTCGGCATCGCAGATGAGATTGAAGACGCCGAGCAGATCGCGGAAAACTCGCTGCAGTATGTCAAGGGCAGGGTACACGTCAGACATGACATTGCGAAGAAGGTCATCCTCGATGCGAAGGTGGCGAGGATGGAACGGGTAAGGAGAGGCGGCACTTGAAGAACCTTGAGAAGGTCGTGACGAGGATAGAGGCAGATCTGGACGAGAAGGACAAGGTCAGAGAGATCGCCCTCAAATCCTCCAGGGCGATTGTGAGAGCCGCGGGGAGCATACTGAGGGGCCTCCACAAGGGCAAGGATGGAAAGACGGAGTATTCGGAGCTCAGGAAAGAGGTCTCGAAGCTCTGGGGCGTTCTTGCAGAGCACCCTGAGTTCGCAAACGCCGGATACGTTGAGAACGCCTTCCAGGAGTACGCGGAGGCGGGCATCGTGCAATCGATCCTGGACGATGGGGACGTCCCGTCCCCTCAGGACCTCGGTGTGGGCAACGTGCCCTATCTGCTGGGCCTCGGAGACAGCGTCGGAGAGCTGCGAAGATTCTGCCTTGACGAACTCAAATCCGGCAAGGTCCTGCGTGCGAATCAATTCCTGGAGATGATGGAGGACATATACTCGGCTATGATGAGGTTCGACTATCCGGAAGCGATCGTCCCTCTGAGACACAAACAGGATGTCGCCAGGAGCCTCCTCGAGAAGACGAGGGGAGAGGTGGCTGTCGCTACCAGTACAAGGAACCTTCACGAGAAGATCGAAGAGGTCCTGAGGAAGGGCTAGCTCACGAGAAGTGCTTCTTGATCATCGCCTCGATGTTCGCACGCGGGTGGGCTCCCGTCATCCTGTCGATTTGCTTGCCGTCCTTGTAGAATAGCAGCGTCGGGATGCTGTGTATGCCCAACGACATGGCGACCTTCGGGCTCTCGTCCGTGTCGAGCTTGCCGAAGACGACCTTTCCCTTGTAATCCTTCGCAAGAGCCTCGAAGGTCGGCGCGAGCATTTTGCACGGGCCGCACCAAGCTGCCCAACAGTCCACTATCATCTTGCTCGATGACTTCACCGTGGAGTCGAAATTGCCGTCGTTCAAGTGCACCAGATCGTCTGACAAGAGTATCGCTCCTTTTTGTGGGCCGGAGTAGACACAGCTCCGTATAAGAGATTATCCCATACTGGAATGGTGCGTCGTCGGCTCAGGTCTTCTTAGATTTCTTGCCCGGTTTCTGGAAGTATGTCATCACGACGAAGAACGATGCGACGATCACGGCGATGGTCAGCACCGCCCCTGCGGGGTTGCCCTGACCTCCGACGTATATCGTCCGCGATAGCACGTTGTTCCCGTCGCTGAACTCGACCAGCGAGTTGGCGTCATCTACCTTGACAGTCACGACATGCTTGCCCTGGTCTATCTTCAGGAAGGTCCAGTTGTACATCAGCGTCACGGAATTCCCCGCGGTCACATTGAAGACCCTGGTGCCCAGCAGCTCCCCGTCGGCGAAGAACTTGGCCGTGGCATTCTTGGCGTCCACGGCGCCACTGTTGAACACTTGGGCAGTGATGACGATCGGGTCCACTATCTTGATCTTGAAGTTCATCTCCGTGGATGTGGACAACCTGGTCTCCGTGCTCTTGCTGGTAGCGTTGACGGTCACGGTCAAGGTCTGGCCTGCCTCGCCCGGCATTGTGATGTTGAACCTGAAGAAACCGCTCGGGTCGCTGGCGGTATTCGGTGTGGCGACTGCACCCGTCGAGTTGTCAGCTGTCAGCTCGATCCTGTATGTGTAGTTGCCTCCTTCGTCCCCAGCGGGTCCTCCGCTGAGTCTGACGGTGCACTCGACGACCTGAGACTTGCCCGCGAACGCTGGGCGCTGGAACTCGATGGTGATACCGCTGTAGGCCCCCGCGTTCTCCACTGGCCCGAGGAATGCGGCCAAGGGCAGCGCGAGCATGAGTGTGAAGGCGACGACGCAGAGCGTTCTGACCAGCTTGTCGGAGGTCACTTCTTGGCACCTCCTCCGAGCCCCTTCATTCTCCTCAAGAGGAAGAATGTGACGAGCAATGCCACAAGTGACGCGAGCAGCGCGATATCTACGTAGATGTCCGCCATGTCCGTCCCGTACCTGACGTCGTTCCTGGTGGCTCCAAGGTACCCTGGGCCTACGGCGAGATCTGGCAGCTGGACGGGCACCGAGCCGTACGCTCCCACGCCAGTCGCGTCCTTGGAGTATGCGAATACGAGTGCGACCGCGCTCGGGTCGGGCGTCGACCGCGTTGCGGTGAACTTCACTGACAGTTCCGTCCCCGTAGAGGCCACGAGTGTAACGCTGTCGGTGGCCTCTCCAGTCCCCGGATCGATTATCTCGGCCGTCCAGCCCTGGGCAGCGAGAATATCTAGATTGGCTATCTGGACCATGACGACATCAGGCGCGTTGCCCGTGTTGTTGACCAGGAATGAGGTCATCGTGCTGGTCGACAGGACCGGCTCGGATTCATTGAGGCTTGTGACCTTGAGGCTCTTGACAGAAGCCACATTGAGGTAGAGAGCGAGATCCGACCTTACCGAGCTCAGCGTCTTGGAACGCACAAGGCAGCTCACCTTGGTGTTCCCCGCAGCCGTCCCGTTCTGTGCGGTCACCTGCGCTATCACTGTCGTCTGGTTGTTCGCGCCATAGCTCAAATTCAGCTCAGACGGGGCGAAATTGACATTGAACCCTGTCCCTGTGAATGTGACCAGGTATGTGTCGTCGATGTTCCCCGTGTTCATCACGGTGAAGGAATACTCCACGGTGACGCCGGGGGCGGCGGTCTGGGTGAGTTTACTGTCCCAGGAAGTCGTCACGGAGCGCTTCGTGTCCCTTTCGAGGTCGAAGGTCACATAGACATCCGTGTCCCCGACGGTGACGCCCTCGGAACTCGAGTATGAGATGCTCACGCCGTTCTCGATCTGCGTCTCGAACGCCGAGAACGTGTAAGTCCTCGGGGGCAGCAGCTTCTCGAAGTAACCTGACGTGTCGGATACGATCTGCAGCTTCGCGTTCCCGCCGGAGACCGTGATCTTCAGGTCTGCAGGCGCACCGCCCAAGGTGATCCTTCCTGTGGCGAAATATGCTTGCTCCAAGGCGATCTGCATCTCCGAATCAACGTTCCTAGTGAAGTGAACCGTCGAGAGGTACGCGGTCCCGTCCTGAATCCTGGAGGCATAGATTGTGTAGTCCCCTGGCTGTACCTGGGCCGAAAAGGAGCCGTCAGCTTCAGTCACGAACGACGAACTCTCGCCGTACGCCGTGCTCGCTATGAGCTCGATCTGGGCCTGGACAGGGTTACCGTTGGGCCCTAGGACCTGACCAGAGAATGTCATGTTGTCCAGGCGTAGCGTGAGACTTGGGTTGACGAGCAATGCAGAATCAAGAACAGTGATGGTCTCCTCCGCGTGATACTCCGCGAACAGCACCTGGGTGCCTTCAAACGAGAAATCCTCTAGGACATAGCTCAATTCGTAGGTGCCCGCTGGGAGGTCCAGAGTGTACTGTCCCTGAAGTGTCGACTTCACCGAGACCTGTTCGCCCGTGCTGGCAACTGCCGTCACGGTGGTCTGCTTGGTCGTCGCTACTCCGTCGATCGTGATTGTCCCAGACAGATCCTGGGCGAGCGCAAGCTGGAAGTCATGCTGTCTCGAATCGTAAGTGACCTCGATGAGGCTGATGTTGGCGTACCTGTTGGCGCCAGAGGTGGCCGTCGCATAGACCCTGTATGTGCCAGGCAGCACATACTCGCTGTAGAGGCCTGTGGAAATCGAAATGGACTTTTCCTCTGGCCCGGAGAGCTTCAGGATCACCCTGGTGGACGTGCCGGTCACTGTCCCGGATATCTCGACCTTCTTCACGGCGTCGATGTCGACCGTTACTGGTGTCCCTGTCGGTTCGAACACCCAAGACTCCTCGAACGTGTATTTCTCTCCGCCGAGAAGCGTCGTGTCGTCCTCCACGGTCACGGTGTAGGACCCCGGTGGAACTGGCACTGTGTAATAACCTCCAGGCCCGGTCTCAACGTAGACCGCGCTCATGAGGAAGGAATCCGGTATGAAGCCGATCGTGACGCCCATCACGCCCGCGCCATCACATGTCAGCCGACCAGTCACCGTCACGTCGTCGGGAAGCGCGACCCTGCGAAGGCCGTCTACATCTCCGCCGAAAGTATTGGTGACGGTCCAGCCAGAATATCCGGGAACTGCGACCCCTATCGTCACCTCGGCGTTGTCCGGATACACGAGCGCGAACTCGCCTGAGGCTGATGCGGTCGCCGTGAACTTCGCGCCCCCCGGGACGGTGTACCAGATCTCGGCGTATCTGCCAAGGTCTGATGCATCCGCCCCGCTGATCGCGTCACTATCCAGGTAGATGTCGCCTTCAGTGAGGATCGCCGAGCTAGCCTGCAAATCCAGTGTCTCCGATCCTTCGTCAATCACAACTTGGCCATAGTAGATTGCCTTGTCGGATATGCTGGAGCAGGTGACGGTATAGGTCCCCTTCGGAATCTTCACATTGAAGTTGCCGGAGACTCCTGTCTTCACAGGTATCCGAGCGCCGTTCGCTGCCTCGAAGACGACGAACTCCTCCCCGAGCGTCTGCAACAGCGTTTCCTTGACGGTCCCGGAGACCGAGCTGCTCTCGCTCATGTATATTGGCCCGAGGTCCTCGTCTGCATCGAACGTGTCGAACAGCGCAGCCCCGGAGTAATGAATCGTCCCAGTATAGTAGCTCAAGTATGCGGTCCACTCGCCCTTCGGCAGCTCTGCCACGAACCTGCCGTCGCCGTCTGTCGTGGTCGTAACGGCCATGGACGGGTCATATGCGTTGAACAGGATCACTGATGCCAGTGAGACTGGCAGGCCGCCACTGAGCGCCTGTCCCTGCACAGTAGATTTCGAGTAGAGGATGCCGTTCTTGATCATCTGGGCTCCCCCTGACAGAGAGAACTCGAACCCGAAGAGCATCGAATCCGTCAGGTTTGCGGAGAGCGAATACTCCCCCTCAAGAAGGTCACTGAAACTGTAATTGCCATATGAATCCGTCTCGACTGTGTATGTGATTCCCGCGTCCGAGGTCAAAATCAACTCGACCCCAGCCCCAACGATTCCGCTCTTGTACGAGATCGATCCCGACACGCTAGCGGGGACGATTCCAAGCGCTGGAGTCGCTTTTGCCCCGGCGGTCACATTGAAGCCCTCGGATATCGTCAAGTTGACGCCTGACACAAGCGCAGAAAGGCTGTACTTACCGGGGGCCAGCTTCGTGCTGAACGTGCCGTCCGTCGCCTCGATGACCAGCGTTGTCTTCGTCGTCAGCTCCTGCGCATACACGACGACGTCCTGAATGTACTCGTCGACATCCTCAGTGAAGTTCCCATCCGCTCCCGTGTCCCAGTAGATGCTGCCCTGGACGTCTGTCCCACGCATCACGTAGTCCTTGGTGATGATGTAGTCCAGGACGCCGTTGTTGTCGAGGTCGTTGGGGATCCTCATTGCCTGGTCGTCCGTAACATTGAACTGGATTGCTGTTATCGAATTGGACCCGACCAGATCCGTGTTCGCCGCGTCGCCTTCCGAGAACACGAGTGTGACATTGCCGAACGGAACGAGCACTGAGTAATGACCCGCCGCGTCCGTCAGAGTGGTCTGGTGCGGGATGCCGTATTCATCCTGGACGGTCACCCTGATGCCGGCGACGGGCTGGCCCTCTTCCGTCGTCAGTGTGCCATTCACATACGCACCCAAGTAGAACTCGAGGAAGACAGTCCCCGACGAGTAATATGACTGGGACGATGCGTCCACATATCCCTCAATCTCTCCCGCGTCGATCTTCTGCTTCAGGAGTACTGCCTCTTGGAGGCTGACCGCCCTCCAGGCGTCCCTGTGCGAGCTGAGCTCGGATGCGGGGAACGGGTTGTAGTAGGCGGTCCTGTAGACCATCCGGAAATGAGTGAGATTCCAGCCGGGCATCGCTTGATAGTTCTCGACGGAACCGGAGTACCCTGGCAGGCCGTCATTCGTCAGGCCGATATCGGATCCGCTGTAGCCCATCATCGCCCTGTAGAACATGCTGTCGTAGAACATGTCGGTGTAGACCAGCGCGTAGTCCACAATCGTCATGTCTGATGTGATGTCTTCAAGGGCATGCTGGTTGCCTAGACTGTCGACGGCGACCACATCATAGAAATCAATAGGTGTGGAGCCGCGCGTGATCCGCCGGTCCGACAACTTCGCCGGGGCGTAGAAGATGCCGGTGTCAGTCCCTGATATAGGGAGCATCCTGGAATCCACGTTGAAGTATCTGATCGAGTAACCGGTGACCTCGCAGACGTCGTCATAGAGTATCACGAGGTCCTCAAGGGAGAGCTTGGCTAGCTCCGTCCTTGCGACAACTATCCTCGCATTGGTCTCACTCAGGTCGGAGGCCATCTTGCCATATACTGCGGGGTCTGCGAGCACATCGTCGATCAAAGGTTGTCCAGCGCCGTGCAGTGTCTCATGAATGCGATTCGAGTCCACGCCGTGCCGATCGAGCAACGCAAAGACCCGGGCCTCCACTTCCGGACCATCTCCCACGGCTGACTGAATTAGTCTGTACGCGAACAGCGCGATGGCCTCGTTCTCGCTCTGTGCCATGATCACGTTCCCGGTCAGCTGGTATCCGTTCTGGAAGTTGTCCGCCACGGTGGGATGCTTGCCCGCCTGGATGGCCTCGAACCCGTAGTCCCACCAAGAGACGTACGCGGGTCGGTCGGATTCGGGCAATATATCCGCATCCTGCTGTGAGAACCATTGCCAGGCCGCCGGGAAATAGTATTTCGGAAGCGGGAGCGAGTAACCGAAGGCTCCGAGATACCACACGGAGCCATTTATGGCATCATATCCGGACGGCCTCAGGTAGCTCGGCATGCTCATGTAGATCTGCCTGTCGAGGTCCGTCTTGGTCTCTGAGGGCACGCCCGCATCGAACGCATACCAGACATTCGGCAGCACGACCATGAAAGCGAGGAAGAGAACTCCGACAACGTGCCTTATCTTCACGCTTTTCTTGAAGATCTGCCAATAAGAGCCGCTCGCACCGAACAGCGACTTCCTGACGGAGTTGAAGTCCAATCGATCCACCATGAGCACGAGGACCCAGCCGGCCGCGACCGCGAACGCCGGGGCCGCGTTGAACATGAATCTGCCCGCCGAGATGGCCATGAATATGGCAGCCGCCATCCAGACGACGATGAACATATACTCAGAGGTCGTGTGTTTCGGGACCTTGATGAGGGCCCAGAACATCCCTATGAGAGACATGAAGAAGGTGACCATGCCGAAGCTCAGGGCGAGTTCGCTGAACTGCGGCGCCCGCGCCTCTGCAATCGTGGAGTAAAGCTTGTTCTGGACGAAGTATCCCTGGCCGCTCAGAATTGCGTCCGCGAGCGCAGGGTTGTAGATATCTATGATGACTATGGCTCCCGCGAGTATGGCGATGATGGACGGGAGCGTGAGCGTCCAGGGGTAATCTCTCGACACGACGAACATCATGCCTAAGAAGATGGACGCGAGGAACAGGTACACGGGTACGTCGAATCTGACCGCGATAAGGGACTGCTCGTAGTAGACGGGGAACGACAGCAGATATCCCAGGCCCATCGTGATGAACACTACCGAGGTGACACTGAACGAATCGGTGTTCCTGAACTTGTTCAGCAGCACCTGGATCAAGTAGTATGCCAGAATCAGGACGGTCACGTAACCGAATCCGACCCAGGCCATGATGACGCAAGCGTATGCGACTCCCGCGAGCGCTGCGTACAGGATCGCAGTCCTGCTGTTCCGAGCATAATCGCCCAGGCCCTTTTTGATGCTGGCAATGCTCTTCCAGCTCTCGACCCATCTACGATGCTCCTGGCTTTTGACCGCTTTCAGCACGAAGTAGAAAGTCAGGACTATGAAGAACAGAATGAACGAGTCGTGGTCAGCATCGGAGAGCACGCTACGTTGCACATGGCTTGGCATCAGCGCCAGGAAGAAAGCGGCCGCTAGTCCCGCGCGCCTTCCAAATGTCTCCTTGCCCAGGAAGTATGTCGGGATGACCGTCAATGCCCCCCAGAAAGCGGTCGACCACATGAAGGTCCATAGGACGGCCTCATCGAGCGATGAGAACATGTCCTGGATGAATGTCGCGGGGACCACTATCGAGAAGCTGAAGAACGGAGGACGGGGGTTTCTTATGCCGTCCGGGTAGTTGGTCAGCGGATCCCAATACAGCTGTTTGCCCGTCTCCGCGTTGTAGTCAAGAATCCTCCCCCAATAGTACGAGTCGGACCCGCCGGACCATATGTACCCGTTCTCTGTCGTGATCTCATAGCCGAAGTATGATCTCACAAAGAGCGCAAGAAGGAAGATGAACAGCAGCATGAACACTGAGGTCCAATTTGCTGCAAACCAACTCCCCATCGCGCTCGGCCTTCTGCCCCCCCTCTTGAGCTTGGACAGAAAAGGCCTAGCAGGGACTTCCCTATCCTCGGCCAAAGATACTGCCACCTGATGAAGTGTAGCCCTCGGATACCGAGGGTGCTATATATACGTTATCTGCGCGCACTGCGCACATGCGCGCACGCGACAAAGGCGTCTGGCACGTCACAGATTGTCACTATGGTGAGCGCAATTTCCTATGCAGCTCGACTAAAGACCTTCCCGGACCTCGTCCGCAAGCTTCCTCGCTGCTCCCCGAGGATCAGGAGACTCGTAGATCGCTCGGCCGACGATGATGTAGTCGGCACCTGCTCTGATTGCGTCGGATGCTTTCCCTCCCTGGGCACCGACCCCCGGGCTGATTATCTCCATGCTGCCGATGATCTTCCGCAGGTCAGAGATCCTCTCCGGCCGCGTGGCCGGTGCGACGATCCCCCTTGCGCCCGCCGACTTCGCAAGCCCCGCCAGCTTGTCCGCGATAGGAGCGGTGAACTGCTTGCCTCCAGGATGACTCATCTCCGTGACAACGAACACCTGACCCTTTGCGGCATCGACGCAGGCCTTCACCGAGTCTTCACCCGTGAATCCATGGCATATGACAGCACTTGTTCCCATGGACATGGCCTGCTCGACTATCAGTCTGTTAATGTTGGGGATATCCGCGATCTTCAAGTCGCATATGACATCCTTCACTTTCGACATTTCGCGAATAATGTCGGGACCCGCCGCCAATATCAGAGGCCAATTGATCTTGATGGCATCAACGTGGTCTTTCACGGCCTCGACGACGCGCAGCGCATCCGCGCGCGACGTGACATCGAGTGCGAGAATCACCCTCTTGTCCTTCTTCAATCTCTCCCCGGACGACTCTAATCGCAATCGTCTCGGTTAATCTTTCCGTTCCGCATCCCTCTATATGTCATATCTGCATCCCCTGGGTGTGAATATGATCAAACGCATGGCGAAAGGGTCAGCACATACTGGCCGACTCCCTGAAGGGTGCGTTCTATGCGAGAAGGGCGCCAAGCTCGTCCTGCTCGTAACCGGGAAGTGTCCACGGAGGTGCTGCTACTGTCCGCTGTCTGCTGAGAAGCGCGGCAAGGACGTCTTCTACGCCAATGAGAGAAGAGTTGTCTCGGCGGAAGATGTTCTCAATGAGGCGGAGCTGATGGATGCCCTCGGAACAGGGATTACAGGAGGTGACCCTCTTGCGGTCACGGACCGGACGGTGGAGTGCATCCGAGCCCTCAAGCGAAGGTTCGGGGAAGGACATCAGATACATCTATACACGTCCACAACCGACACCGCAAAGATCGCTCGTGTGGCCAAGGCAGGGCTGGATGAGATCAGGTTCCACCCGCCAATGAACATGTGGCGCAGGTTGGAAAGGACCTCTTTCGACAGTGCGATCACAAAAGGAAGAGCATGCGGCATGGATGTCGGCCTCGAAATCCCGGTCGTGCCCGGGAAGCAGGCTGAACTAGTCTCCGTCATCGCCTTCGCAGATGAGCGGGAGTTGGATTTCGTCAACTTAAACGAGCTGGAATTCTCCGAGACTAACTGGAGGTCCCTGGGGGCGCTCGGGTTCGACACGAAAGAGGACAACGATATCTCATCTGGTGTGGCGGGCTCTGAGGAACTGGGGCTTGACCTACTGTCTCTCGACGCCGATGTGCCGCTTCACTACTGCTCATCCTCGTTCAAGGACGGAATTCAGCTGAAACGAAGGATTACCAGACGCGCGAGAAACGTGCGCAGGCCACACGAGGTCATGACGAGGGATGGGACTCTCATCAAGGGAGTTGTTGAGACGGACGATCCAGCCCGGGCTGCAGCAGCCATCTCCTCGGAGTTCGAAGTCCCGATGAAGTTGCTCTGGGTGGATCGCGAGAAGGAGCGCCTCGAGGTCGCCCCCTGGGTGCTCGAGGAAATCGCCTCTGAGCTGAAGCTGCCAAGCTACATAGTAGAAGAGTATCCGACCGCGGACAGGCTCGAAGTGGAGCGAAGACCGCTCAGGCGACGCTGATGCTCTGAATGTTGTGGTGCCTGCTGACGATCTCGCGGGCGATCCTGAGGTTCTTGCCGTTCTTTCCGATCGCCTTGCCCTTCACCTTCGGGTCGACCGTTACCGTCGCGTGTATGATGTTTCCCCGGTCCTCGATGACGACGCCTTGGACGGAGTATGTGTGGAAGACGTTCTTGACGAACGTCTCCGGATCCTCGGAGTACTCGATCACATGGATGTTCTTCCCGGTCAGGTTCTTGAGGCGGATGACATTCTCGCCCTTCTTGCCCACCGCGCGGCTTCCCTGACCCTTCTCCACAACGAAGACGAGCTTCTCCTCGGTCTCCATGCAGTCCTTGACCTGGGTACCAGTCACTTTCTCGAAAAGGGAAATGTACCGAAGGGTGTCTTCGGTGAATGTTATTTCGCCCATCAGATCAACTCATTAAGCGGAGAGGATGTTGCTCTCTCCTGGGTTTACGATTGCGAGGGCAGAAATCGGGAACGGCTTTCCGCACGCCGAGCCGAGCTCGACGTTCGTCCCCCGGAACATCAGGACCTTCGCTGAGGACTGAGATGGGACAAGGTCCTTCTCAGTGCAGTTGCTCGCGATGACGACCATCCTCGCCTCACCCTTCTTCACGGATTTCCGGGTCTCTGCGAGGCCGAACCTGACATCGCCCGTCGTGGACGCGGTCTTCAGTGCGCGTGTGATGTCTATCACTTCAAATCACCTTCCGATTTCTTCCCTGACGGTGCCCACACGAGATTGACCGCGCCAGTGCCGACGGTAACCGGCTGACCTACTATAATATTTTCCACGACCCCCTCGAGCGTATCGACCTCTCCAGTGATGCCGGCGCGCAGCAGGTGCGTCGACGTTATTTCGAACGCCGCCCTCGCGAGCACGCTCGACTTCCTTCCAGAGATGCCGTGCCTGCCTATGGCCTTCACATCACCGTCGTTCGTCATCAGGTCGGAGACGAGCATGATGTGCCTGATATCCACTGTAAGACCTTGCTCTTCGAGTGTTCTGTTGGCCTCGTGTATGATCGCATTTCTTGCGGCCTCCACGCCGAGCGCCTCGTAGATCTCGAGGATGCTGTTGGTCGTTGTCCTCTTCCTGTCCACATGCTCGATCTGCAGAACTTTCTCCAGGTTCGAGCCTTCGGTGTACACGACGAAGTGTCCGCTTACGCGCCTGATGACAGCCCTCTGGATCCCTTCGACCCCTTTGATTGGGCAGTACTTCGTGTCCTCCGAGATGCGCTGCAGCTTCTTGTAAGAAGGCTCGTCGCACCTCAACACGATGTTGTCGCCACGCATCTCCGCGAGGCCCTTCATGCCCTTGGCCTTGTTCAGGGCCTTCATGACCTCTTCTACGGAGATGGACTTCCGCTCCATCTTCTTACGGTCGAGCCTCACCACGACCTCCATATTGTTGATATCAGTCTCGACATCAGCGATGTCGATGAGGCTCGTCCTCTCGATATTGGAGGCCACTTGCCGGACCTTCTCGAGGTCGTCCTCCGCGGACTCGTCTAGATGTATCTCCATGATGGGTGTGCTGGGCACGCGTCTGGCGTCCACGATCTCGATGAGCCTGGGGAGGCCGAGCGTGACGTTCATCTCGGCGACACCCGCGTAGTGGAATGTTCTCATGGTCATCTGTGTGCCGGGCTCGCCTATGCTCTGCGCTGCGATGATCCCCACCGACTCGTTCGGGTCGACGGTATGCGTCCCGAACCGTTCGAGCGTTAGGTCCAGGACCTTGTGCAATAGCTTGTCCGGCATCTCGACGCCTTCCAACCTCGTCGATATGTCGTTCAGGACTGCGCGCGGAAGGTGTTTCCCGTCCTTCTCGAGCATCTTGATCATCTTGGCCTCAAGAGGCGTCGGCTCGGCGGCCTTCGTCGGCAGCTCGGCCTTCTTGAACTGAGGCTTCTTGAGCGGCTTCTCCTTCTTCTTCCGGGGCATCCGCTCCTTCATCCTTACCGCTTCGAGCAGCTGCTTCAGCTTCTTCTCGCCAAGCAGCTTCTCGATGTCGCGCTTCACCTTGTCGGAAGCGCGCGCGACCTTCGTGAATGTGTAGCCAGCGTCCACGAGTTTCTGGGCCGTCTTCTCGTCGATTCCCTTCCTCGTGAATACTTCGAGCACGTTCTTCGTCGTCATTGTGATCACTGCTCCTCTCCGGCGCCACCGCTCTCGAACTCGGGCTCTTCCTGCTCGGTCTCGCCCCCCTCATCAGTCGGGGTCTCCATGAGATCCCTGTCCTGTATTCCGTAGCTCAGGGCGCCCTTCTCCTGCACCTTCGCGATGAGCTCTCCCTGGTCTCCGAGCACGGTGAGTATGATGTCGTCCACGTCGACCGGGTCGCCTCCGACGCTCCTCATCGGGTCGATCCCGTCCTCGCCATACGTGAACTGGATGATGGTGCCCGCGGTGTTCCTCACGGATCCGTCTGGCATGACCTTGAGGTCCTCGAGCGCGTTGATCAACCGACGTTGCATGTACCCAGACCTGGACGTCCTGACAGCGGTGTCGACCAGTCCTTCTCGGCCACCCATCGAGTGGAAGAAGTATTCCGTAGGCGTCAGCCCGCTCTTGTAGCAGTTCCTGACGAACCCTCTGGCCTCTGAGCCCAGGTCGCCCTTCTGGAAGTGCGGCAGTGTGCGGTTCCAATATCCTCTTGACAGACGCTCTCCCCTGACTGCCTGCTGGCCGATGGCACCCGCCATCTGGGACAGGTTGAGCATGGAACCCCTCGCGCCCGAGCGGGCCATGATGACCGCCGAGTTCTCGAGACCGAGGTGCCTGCCTGCGATCTGACCGGCTGTGTCTCTCGCTTTGCCAAGGACCTTCATAATCTCGACTTCGAGCGTCTCCTCGAGCGATCGGCCGGGCATCTGTTCGAGCTCGCCGCGTCTGTACGCTTGAACGTGCTCCTCGACCTTCATCCTCGCCTGGGTCATCGCGTCGTCTATCTCGCGCTTCGCCTGGTCCGGGATGTCCTCGTCATCTATCCCTGTCGTGAAGCCTCGTATCATGATCGCGCCGATCGCGAGCTTCGTTGCCCTGTCGATGAAATGCCTCGCGATATCGGGGCCGTAGTCTCTCGCGAGCTTGTCTACGATCTTGCCCTTGAACGCTCCGAGGGCCTTCTCGTCAATCGTGCCCGTGATTAGCCTGCCGTGCCTGATGACGACGAAGCCGTCGTGCTCGCATTTCTCCTTCAGGCACGTCTGGCACTTCTGACATATTGACGCCTTGAAGGTCATGTGCAGGCCCTGTGGTAGGATCAGTCCGAACAGCTGCTTGCCGGTCCAGTAGTCCACGCCCCCGACCACTTTCGGCTTCGGCAGCTTGACCTCACCTATCTTCTCGATTATCTTCAGGGTCTCCTCGCGCGTGAATTTCGAGTCCTTGAATGTGAGCAAGAAGGACCCCGTGATGTGGTCGTGGATAGCGCCTATGACCGGAGCACCCATCCTCGGAGACAGAATGTGCTCCTGGACGCGCATCAGAACCTTCGCCTCGGCTCGAGCTTCCTCGCTCTGGAGCACGTGCAGGTTCATCTCGTCCCCGTCGAAGTCCGCGTTGTACGGCGGGCAAACGCAGAGGTTGAACCTGAAGGTCTTATACGGCATGACGCGCACCTCGTGAGCCATGATGGACATCCTGTGCAGGGATGGCTGTCTGTTGAAGAGCACGATGTCGCCATCCATCAGGTGCCTCTCGACGACGTATCCGGGCTCTATTGTCTCGGACACGGTTTCTGCATTCTTGTCGGTGACCTTGATCCTCCTGCCATCGGACCTTATCACATAGTTGACTCCCGGCTGGTAGTCAGGTCCCGGCGGGATCGGCCCGCGCTTGCACATCTCCTTAGCCTTGTCAAGATTTCGCTCCGTCACGTGTATCGGCACTGTGAGCTCTCTCGCGGCCTCCACTGGCACGCCGACCTCGTTGATCGAGAGCATCGGATCAGGAGAGATGACAGTCCTCGCAGAGAAGTTGACACGCTTTCCAGACAGGTTCGACCTGAACCTGCCCTCCTTGCCCTTCAGCCTCTGGACCAAGGTCTTCAGCGGCCTCCCAGACCTGTGCCTCGCGGGCGGTATCCCGGAGGTCTGGTTGTCGAAATAGGTCGTGACGTGGTACTGCAGCAGCTCCCACAGATCCTCTACGATCAGTTGTGGAGCGCCTGCATCTCTGTTCTCTCGCAACCGCTGGTTGATCCTCAGGACATCCACGAGCTTGTGCGTGACGTCGTCCTCAGATCGGTCTCCAGAGTCGAGCGTGATCGATGGCCTGACCGTCACGGGCGGGACAGGAAGCGCCGTAAGCACCATCCACTCCGGCCTCGAGACCGTCGGGTCCATGCCAAGCGATATCATGTCCGTGTCCGGTATCCGCTCAAGCCTCTCCCTGACCTCCTTGGGCGTGAGTTTGTGCCCCTCTTCCCTGAAGGTCGTCGGCTTGTCGAGCGTGATCTTCAGCTGGACGGTGCTGCAGTGCGGGCATGTCGTCCTCGCGGCCGCGTCTCTCGCGGTCTCCTTGGCGACGTTGCCAGTGTCCGTGGAGTCCGCACCGAACTCCTCCATCTTGTCCCTCTGCTTCCTGTACTCCTCGGCCTGCTCGCCGGTGAGCAGCAACCTGCCGCATGAGCGGCAGGTGGACTGGAGCAGCCTCTTGATCTCCTTGACATATCCCACGTGTATCACGGGCATCGCGAGATCGATGTGCCCGAAGTGCCCGGGACACTCGTCGACCTTCTTGCCGCACGTCTTGCAGCGCAGGCCGGGCTCGATGACTCCGAGATGCGGGTCCATGAGACCCATGTCGATCGGGAAACCATCGTCGTCGTAGGTGTCCGCTGTGATGATCTTGGTCGCGCTCATCTTCCTGATCTCATCAGGGGAGAGATGGGCGAACTTGATTGCCGATATGCGTTTTGTGACTCCCGTGACCATCATTTCAAGTCCTCCAGTTGAAGGCGCATGGCGACCCCAAGCGAGAGCAGCTCATCAAGCAGGAGCTTGAACGCGTACGAGGTCTGCACCTGGTATATCTTGGAGTTGTTCCCGCAGACCGGGCATCTGAGAGAGCCCCGTCTGTCCAGTATCGCGATATGGCCGCAGCTCGAGTTGCCGCACACATACTGTAGCGTGCCGTCCGACTCGTCCAGCAAGCGGTCCTTGATGACCATCGCGGCTCCGTGGCCGATGAGGCAGTCCCTCTCCATCTCACCGAACCTTAGGCCACCCTGTCTGGACCTGCCCTCGGTCGGCTGTCTCGTGAGTATCTGGACCGGGCCTCTGCTCCTCACATGGAGCTTGCCGGAGACCATGTGGTGAAGCTTCTGATAGTAGATGACCCCGATGAACACCTCGGCCTCGATCTTCCTGCCGGTCATGCCGTCGTACATGACCTCCTTGCCGTTGTGCTTGAAGCCGTTCCTGACGAGGCCGTCCCTGAGGGCCTCCTCTCGCTCCCCGCTGAAGGGAGTGCCGTCAATGAACCTGCCCTCCATCGAGCCGACCTTGCCCCCGATCATCTCGAGCACGTGGGCCACGGTCATTCTCGACGGGATGGCGTGTGGGTTGATCAGCAGGTCCGGGATGAGTCCGTCCTCGGTGAACGGCATGTTCTCCTGGGGCACCAGGAGTCCAACGACTCCCTTCTGCCCGTGTCTGGAGGCGAACTTGTCGCCCAGCTCGGGGGTCCGCTCGTCTCTGACCTTGACCTTCACCAGGCGTGAACCGTTCTCAGACTCCGT
>Ga0154903_127_pt1 | contig 26278 bp, 24 predicted proteins | sample Rifle2008BG19ft_FD_105584 | JGI IMG/M metagenome (GOLD analysis project Ga0154903, IMG submission 105584) | Euryarchaeota archaeon RBG_19FT_COMBO_56_21
TTCTGGCTTTCAGATTACTTCAACAGTCTATGGGGTGCACTCTATGCCGAAGTCTCTAGTTAAAGAAGCATTGGGAAAAGACGCAGAAGAATTGGAACAGAAGTCTTCCCCTCAGCCCGCAGCACAGGTACAGGCCTCACCACCTGCCCCCCCGACCGCGGATGACGAGGAGATAGCAAAGATCGCGGCTCAATTGGATGTCTCGATCAAGATAATCGGTTGCGGAGGCGGCGGCTCCAACACCATAAACAGGTGTGTCGAAGCCCGAGTCTCAGGAGCTCAACTGTGTGCGATCAACACGGATGCGAAGCACCTGCTGGCTATTCACGCCCCGAAGAAGATACTGATTGGAAAGAACATCACGAGAGGCCTCGGCGCAGGAGCCATCCCGCAGGTCGGCGAAGCGGCCGCGAAGGAGAACGAGCGCGAGATCCGGGACTTCCTGACTGGGGCGAACATAGTCTTCGTAACTGCCGGCATGGGCGGCGGAACAGGCACTGGCTCTGCGCACTACGCAGCCCGTCTGGCCAAGGAGCAGAAGGCGCTCACGATCGGAGTCGTCACATTGCCATTCAAAGCCGAGGGCGAAGTGAGGATGGAAAACGCCCTGGACGGTCTCGAGAGATTGAGGCGGCTCTGCGACACGACGATCGTCATTCCGAACGACAGGCTACTCGAGCTCGTCCCGAAGCTCCCGGTGGATGCAGCGTTCAAGGTGGCGGACGAGGTCCTTATGCAGACCATCCGAGGTCTGACTGAGATCATCACCAAGCCGGGACTGGTCAACTTGGACTACAGCGACATCATGACAGTCATGAACGAGGGCGGCGTTGCTTTCGTGGGCATTGGCGAATCCGAAGAGAGCGACGCGGAGGAGCGTGTCGAGAACGCGATCGAAGAAGCCCTGAACTCGCCCTTGCTTGGCGAGATAAGCCTCACCGATGCGAAGGGAGCATTGATCAGGGTCGTGGGCGGCCCAGACATGACAGTCTCTGAGGCCCAGAAGGCCGCAGAAGTGGTAACCGACAGGATTGCAAAGCACGCTCGCATAATCTGGGGTTGCAGCATCGACCCGTCGCTCCAGAGCACGGTGAAGATCCTGCTGATCGTCACGGGCGCCCGCAGCGAGGGCGTCATGGGCAAAGAGGCAGAAACAGCCGCAGCTCCGAGGAGAGCGGCAGCGGCCTCCTCGAGATCTTACGGCAGGGACGACGACTCGTCGATAGATTTCGTCAGATGAGCCCTCGGCCGATGCTGAGAATCGGAAAAACCAAACCAGGCGGATCGGATCCGCCTATTTCCTCACTTTTCTTTCCACTTTCTTGTCCAGCCTAGGCTTGTCGCCGAACCGAGCGCCACATTTTGGACAGAACTGGTCCTCCAGGCCGACCTCTGTTGAGCAGATAGAACATTCCGCCGCACCGGCCCTGTCCGAGAATATCACTCCGCACAGGCACGCGAAGGCATCCTTGTCCACTCTCCTCCCGCATGCTGGGCACTCAGATATCAGCTCCACGAGCGAGGCGTGACAGAACCTGCACTCCGCGGCCGACTCCGGTATCTCCTTCCGACACTTCGGGCAGAGCATGTTGCCTTCGCCAACGAGGAGCGCCCCGCACGCGCATGCAGGGTCGTCTTCGGAGACGATCCTCCCGCACTCCGGGCACTGGAACAGGTCCTTCGCGAAGTCTGTCGAGAACACGACCCCGCACTTCCTGCAGAAAGTATCTTCTTTGGTGAGCGGTTCGCCGCATTCCGGGCACTGGAAGGTGTGAGTGTACATGGTACAGTCGCAGGTCTCACCTTCCAGAAGCCTACGCCCGCAGACGCTGCAGAACTGAGCGGTGTCGGGAGCGACGAGGATCTGATCGCGGGTCGAGACGTAGGTCATTTCAGTTATCTCCCCTAGCAGGAACCTCTCCTCGAGCAGCAGCAACTTGTCCTCCTTGGACAGACGCATCGTGCGCACGAAGGGACTCTCGGAATCGACCACATGAGGTCTCTGAGTCGAGAACAGGAGTTGCTTCCCGCAGACAGGGCAGTCAGCGACGCGCATCGCGCACGAGTTGTGAAACTGCTTTCCACAGCCACAGAGCACGCTCGGAAGTCCAGGTTTGATCAGACCAAGACAGATGTCGCACTTGACCTGGCCCTTGACTCTGACAGCCTTCACCTGCGGTCGCGTCCGTTTGGTGACCCGTCTGGTCCCGGCCCTTCTTATCTGTCCTTTCGGGACCTTTATCAGCCTTGGCTTGCTGGCTCCTCCCCTCGGCGATGCAACTGCGATCAGGGTGCTCACGATATCCTTCAAGGGCCCTTCGCTCCAGAGGGTCGGTGAATCGAGCTTGTGTCATATAAATGCGCACGGCGGAAGATCACGTAGCCTTCGTGGGTCGGCCTCCTCACGGATTTATACGATGATATGCGATTCTCCCGGACATGGCGATCAGGGACACAGTCAAGATGGTCGGGGAATTGATGGCCGTCGCTGCGAGGACTGCGCCGAAGGCCGTTGGCCAGGACTTCATTGAGGTGATCCTGCTTTCCGACTCGGAGAGGATCGCCGTCGGGAACGACATGATCCAGATTGCCAAAGAACGAGGAATCTGGGGATTCGAACGGGACGGGAAGAACGTGTTGGATTCCGACGCTGTGCTACTGGTCGGGCTTCTGCCACACAAAGGTGTGGGTCTGAACTGTGGTGGCTGCGGACACGCAAGCTGTGAGGAATTCGACGCGAAGTCTTATTCGGGGGATTTTGAAGGCCCGAATTGCGCGATCAGACTCCTGGACCTCGGCATTGCCTTGGGCTCCGCAGCGAAGCTCGCGTCCGAGCTGAACGTCGACTGCCGCATAATGTATAGGGCTGGCGTTTCCGCGCGGCGGCTCAAAATCGGCAAGTCGAAGCTGTTCCACGCAATACCACTATCCGCGACAGGCAAGAACATCTTCTTCGACAGACCGCTGAAGCCCTAGTGAGAAGCAAACGCTGGGTGTCACGGGGCCCGGACGAGAACGCCTAAGTCGGTCCCGTTGAGCAGATGCGCGCGTACGCTCGCCGGGTCGACGAGTTGGTTGCGGAAGATTGGCCCGAGCATCATGCCCGTTTTTCTGTTGATCGGGGTGCCCGTGAGCAGAGGGTTGAACGCAGGCACGACGATCAGCTCATTCGGGCTCGAATCATATCGTTCTGCAGCCTTCTCTCTCGATATGCGGCCTCTAACCCAACACTTCTCGTTGATCTTCCCTCCGAGCGAGTCGACAAGGAGTATCGACGGGTGGATGTGGCCCATGACCAGCACCCTTCCCTTCATCGCCTCTTTGGACGGCCAGACATGTCCATGGATGGCTCCGAAATCCTCGACCAGTATGCCTCCTCCGGGGACGGCCTTGATGCCCTCAGGGAGGATTGCTCCTACCCCCCCGTCGTGGTTTCCCGCCACGATGGTGATCGTATCATACCGCTCGAGAAGACTGTTCAGAAACGGCGGAATCTCCCTGTCCTCACTGTAGCTCACAGAGGGGATTCTGTGCTTGACATCCCCGAGGATCAGGAGATGGTCCCCGTGGGACGAAAGCTTCTGGATTTCGGCAAGCATCTTCGCCGCCTGTGAGGGGATGTTGAAGCCGGCCCTTCTGAGCTGCACTTCGATGCCTATGTGCAGGTCCGCTATGCACACCCAATTCTGAGAGCCCTTCGCCGACAGGGCAGGGACATCTGGGATGGGCACTAGATCCATGCCGCCTGATACGATCGGGGTCCTGATAATACTACCACCTCAACGCCCCATGAGGAGGCGCTCCGCGAGGAACGCCGGCAATCGGGTTGCGCGGATAGATGCTACGGCCTCCTCGACATTGTAGTCCACCCTGCGAATGTCGCAAGTCAACCGTGGGGGGTCGAGTATGGCGTAGCTGGCCCTGGGGTCGAGATCTCGAGGCTGTCCTACAGATCCAGGGTTGACTGCCAGCCCGTGTTCGAATCGAACGACATAAGGGACATGCGTATGGCCGAGGATGAGAACATCTGCCTCGGCCCTCTCGAACAGGTCCAACGACAGTTCATCTTCGTAGACGTACTCGATCGCGCTGTCGACCGAACCATGATACATCGCTACCCTTCGACCCGACAGATCCAACTGCACAGCGAGTTCCAGCTGGCTGAGGTAGTCTCTGGAAACTTGGTCCAGGGTCTCCCGAGTCCAAATGGCCGCCTCCGCCGCGTGCTTGTTCATCCAGATCGTGTCGCCCGTCAACGCGGCGAGCTCGTGGTTGCCGAAGACGGCGTGCTCGGCAACCTTGCTGACCAGCCTACAGCATTCGTTCGGATTGGCTCCGTACCCCACTATGTCCCCGGCGCACAGGACTTGGTCGACATCGGCCTTTCTGATGTCTGCAAGAACAGCCTCGAGCGCCTGGAGGTTCGAATGGATATCTGACACGACCGCGATCTTCATTGCCGGTTCCTCAGGCAGGCGAAATGTACCTTCGGAGCACGAAAGGCACTTTCTCAATCAGGTCGGTCGCGAGCAGCCCGTAGTTCTTCTCCTCGAACGCCAGATTGCCTGCAACCCCGACCGCGAAGGCTCCGATCCTCGCCGCCGCGAACGGAGTTGCCTTCTGCGCGATCATGCCGGCTACCACACCTGTGAGCACATCTCCCGTGCCTCCGACGGTCATTGCCTCGTGATGCACTCTGTTCAGCTTCACGTAGGCGCCGTCGCTGATCACATCGGTCGGTCCCTTCAGCAATATGGTCATCTTCAGTCGGGAGGCGGCCTCCTTGACCATGTTCTTCCTCTTGTCCAAATCCTCTTCGGGAACGCTCTTGCCTGTCAGTTTCTTGAATTCGCCCGCATGAGGGGTGATCACGCCTGTCTTGCCTCGGAGGATGTTTGGCGAGAGGCCGCAAGCTCCTATCGCGTCGGCGTCTATGACCAGAGGGGCCTCTGTCTTCTTCACTATCGATTGCACTGCCTGGATGGTCTCCTTTGCGGCACCTAGCCCTGGGCCAATCGCCACAACGTCCATTCCCTTCGAGAATTCCAGGAGCCACTGGACGTGGTCCTCTGTGAGCCACTCCCCTCTTAGGGGTTTGACAATGATATTGGGAGAGTAGATGGAGACAGGTAGAGCGGCAGGCTCGGGCGTCGCGACGAATGTGAGGTCCACTCCGGACCTCATCGCGGCCATCCCCGTGAAGGCTGGGGCGCCTGTGTACGGTCCGCCGCCGATGACAAGCACTCTACCAGAATCACCCTTGTGAGCACTCTTCTTCCGTCTCGGGAGGAGCACGAAATCCCCAGGCCCGCAGAATGTCTCTGCATCCGCAGGGATGCCTATGTCCTCGACAACGATCTTGCCAGAGTTCTGCGGGGTCATGCCGACTTTGGCGGCGTGGAACGTGACTGTCATGGTAGGCTTGACGCGAAGATCCGAGGGCCAACCAGAAGGCACATCGACCGATACCACCGGACGCCTGGATTCGTTCAGGGTCTTGATGTGCCGGGCATATGGGTCTCTCGGCCTTCCCTGGAGGCCCACGCCCAGCATCGCGTCCACTATGACACCGTACTGTTTGGGATCTAGCAGGTCCATCGCCCGTATGTGTGGTCGAACCATCTCGAAGTTGAACCTCGCGATGTCGCTCGCAATCTCGGACGAGGGCTCGACCAAGTACAGGTCCACTTGGCGGGCCCTCGAGAGGTGTCTCACGGCGACGAAGCCATCTCCTCCGTTGTTGCCCCTGCCGCAGATGACGGCCACCCTGGCATTGGGATTCGAGATCTCTAGGACTCTTCTTGCGACGGCCGCTCCCGCGTTCTCCATGAGGGTGATCGTGCGCACTCCTAGGTATGATGAATTGACATCGAGGACTCGCACCTCCTCCGGACGGATCATGGACCGCGCCACAGGTTCGGATTACTCGGCCGCATATTAAACATGACGAGGGGCGGTCCGGGGGCCTTCGCCAGCTTAGAGGCCAGGATTCGAAAAGTAATATATACGCAAACCCCGTAACTCCAGGTACCGGCAGGGATTCAGCAAGTGAGCGAGATCAAGCGACTGGTTTTGGATGTTCTGAAACCCCACCACCCTACCATCATCGAGTTGTCCCGCAGGATCGGAGTTCTGAACGGTGTCTCCGGCGTCAACTGCACGCTGGAGGAAGTCGATAGAGAGACGGAGAGTGTCAAGATCACGATCGAGGGCACTTCGATCGACTTCGAGGCCGTCGAGGAGACAATCTCTGATTGCGGGGCCGTGATACACTCGGTTGACAGCGTTTCCGCTGGCAAGAAACTCGTCGAAGAAGTGGAGACACCTCAGGACAGATGAGTTTAGGCCTTCTCTCGGGGCATCGTCTTGAGCTTTGCAGCCACTTTGTCTACGAGAACAGTCTTCTTCAGCTTCGGCTCGACCAGCACTCTCCCCTCGTGCTTATGCCAGAACCTCGGATAGGCCTTCTCCAGCTCGAGTATGCAGTCGAGGCCGAGTGACTTCACAGCCTCGAAGACCATGTGCGCAGTGGGGCCCTCGACCGCCTTCTTCTTGGCAACCTTCCGTCCAGCGGCCCTCGCAACGCGCAGGTCGAAGTAGGATGGCCAGAGAACTATCGCATCCTCGGGGTCGACTGTCATCAGCTGTCCTCGAGTTGCGATTGGGTCGCTATTATCTAATCCTGTCGGTCTCCCGGGCTCGAAACGTTCGTGCTGATGTTTATTATCCAGCTAGTTGATTCAGCGCCCAGAGGGGGCTGGAGATGTTAGAGGAAGACGCTGCATTGTCCACGCTGAAGGCGGCGGAGTCGAAGGGCACGTTGCTTCTCGCCGAGGTCCGATTGGAGGAGCGAAGCACGAGGCAATTGGCAGTGAAGATGGGACAGGTGAATAGTTCAATCTCCACACAGGATGCCGGAATGAATGTCAGAATTGTACTTCCAACTGGTATCGGCTTTGCCAGCGCGAACGGCATATCAAGGGCGTTGGGCAAGAGCTTGGTCGAGAAGGCCTTCAAGCAGGCCAAGAGCGCCCGACGCAAGACCGTGATCGAACTCTCCGCTGAGCCTCCTATCCAGACGAGCTGGGAAGTGCGTCAGCGAAAGCCGTTGGCCGATCAGAGCTCTGAGGACAAGGTCAAGCTCCTTGACCGGATAGACAGAGCTGTCATGAAGACCAAGGTGAAGGTGCAGGGCAGATACTACGAGCTCAAGGATTACGAGATAGGCAGCTACTTCGTCAACTCGGAGGGAACGAGGATCAGATCGTTCCTCCCCAGGGTCACCATCGAGTCAAGCAACCTGGTGACCTCGAAGGGCGAGAGCGAGCAGTCTGTCAGGCAGTGGGGGGCCAGCGGTGGTTGGGAGAACGTGGAGGGATGGGCCCTTGACGAGGCTCTCCCCGCTGAGGTCCGCATGCTCAAGAGGCAGATAGACCAAGGCAGGAAGGTGAAACCAGGTGTGCTGGATCTCGTCTGCGGCCCCGAAGTTGCGGGAATCGCGGCTCACGAATCATGCGGTCACCCGATGGAAGCTGACAGGATAATCGGCAGAGAGATGTCCCAGGCTGGACGGTCCTTTGTGGCCCCCGACATGATTGGCAAGCGCATAGGTTCGCGGTACGCCACCGTGATTGACGACCCCACCGTTCCAGGATCTTATGGGTACTATCCATACGATCAAGAAGGAGTGAAGGCCAGGCCGAGGTACCTGTACAAAGAGGGGCTCATCAACGAGTTCCTTCACAACCGGGAGACGGGATCTAGGCTAGGCGTGCTCAGTAACGGCTCGTCAAGGTCCGAGCACTATCTCAGAGAGCCGATTGTCCGTATGGCGAACACGTTCGTCGCTCCGGGCGATTTCGAGGACGACGAGATGATCGGCTCGATCAAGGAGGGCGTTCTCATGCACTCATTCACCGAATGGAACATAGATGACAAGAGATACAATCAGAAATACGTCTCGCGGGAGGCCTACTTCATCAAGGACGGAGAACTGGCCTGTCCCGCGAGAAGGTGCGTGCTCGAGATCACGACGCCAGGTTTCTGGGGCGCAATAGATGCGGTCTCGAAGAAGATCGAGTTCAGCGCCGGTGAGTGCGGCAAGGGAGATCCCTTGCAGTCGATGGCGGTCTTCACTGGTGGCCCGATGGTGCGCTTGAGGAGTGTGAAGCTGAAATGAAAGCCCTCAGGGAACAGGCTCATGAGCTCGTCGAGGTCGCGAGAGCCGCTGGAGCCGATGACGTGATTTGCGAGGTCATCGAGTCCGGAGTCCATCAAGTGAGGTTCTCCAACAGCGAGATCGACGCGGTCAACTGCTGGAACGAGAGTCACGCGGTCTTGTTCGTGGCCTTGGGAAAGAGAACGCTGGTTTCCGACCTGCGGGACCTGAGCAGGGGAAGACAGATGGCCAAGGAGCTTGTCTCAAATGCAGCGAAGGCCCCCGAGATCAAAGGATACGGAGGCATCGGAGCTGGCAAATTCAAGTATTCTACGAAGAAGGCGGACAAGAAGATCGCCCAGCTCCGGGAGCCGTCCAAGTTCGTCCTTGACGCCATCTCGGGAGCTGAGTCGGCGGGGGCAAACAACGTCGGAGGCACGATGTGCGTGCGTCACCGCCGGACAGGGGTCGCGTCCTCGGGAGGCGCATTCGCGACCGACGAACTCGCCTCAATGGACCTCTCCGTGCGCGCCTTCTCGCAGCCCGAGGCGTCGGGACATTCGGTGTGCTGCGCCTCCAAGCTAGTCGATATGAAGGCCCGGGAGACGGGCGTTCGTGCTGGCGACCTTTCTGTGAAGGCGAAGAACCCAGTCCTGGGGGAAGAGGGCAGATTCGACATCGTCGTGGAGCCTCTGTTCATTGGCTCGCTGATGCATTACACGCAGAACATGCTCAGCGCTATGTGGGTCGATATTGGACGGTCCATGTACGCGAAGAGGCTGGGCAAGCCGGTTGCTTCGAAGGCGGTCACTCTGGTCGATGATCCAACCATGGACTCGATATCGAGGCGTGCCTTTGACCACGAAGGTGTTCCGACGAAGCGCAACGTGCTGATCAAGAACGGCACGCTGAAGACATACATGCACAACACTTCCACAGCGAAGCGGTTCAAGGCCAGGTCGACCAGCAACGCCGGTCCTCTCATCCCGACCCTGTTCACCCTGATGGGTCAACCCGTGGCCTTCCATCCAGTGGTCGAGAAAGGCGACTGGAGCAGCGATGAGATCGTATCGGACACGAAAAACGGGCTCTATCTGAACAACACATGGTACACGAGGTTCCAGAGCTACGCCGCGGGAGATTTCTCCACAATCCCGAGGGACGCCATCCTGCGGATCAAGGACGGCGAGATAGTCGGGGCGGTGAAGAACATCAGGATTAGCGACAACATGATGAACTTCTGGAAAAGCGTCGACGCCCTGTCAAAGTCAACCGAGGAAGTCTACTGGTGGGACGAGGCCAGCCCTCCGTCGACGCTTCCGTTGCTCAGGGCTAGCTCCATGAATGTCACAAGATCGTCCTGAGGAGAACGACGGAGGATCACGGGGTCTTGGGCTCAGCAGAGCCTAGGAGAACAGCGTTGGCTACCCCGTCCTGTCCGCATCTCGATGTGATGACAGCCTCGCCCAGTTCGGTCATCACGGTCGCGCCCTTCGTCATGATGTTGCGCTGGACATAGTTGGGATTGGAGGGGTTCGTCTTGACGGTGAGTATCTTCACGTTCTTGATGGACTTCGTCTTGGGGTCGACCACATTCGCGGTGTCCACGAGAAGCAGGCGCGCCTTCGAGTTGGCCCCCTTGACTCTGTACATCTTGACCTTGCGGGGCCCGAGGTGGGTGAATTGCTTCTCCCTTCCGACCTCGAACTTCCTCTTCTTGCGTGCAAGCCTCAGCCTGCCGCCTGAGGATTTCCTCTTCGGTCTACCCTGCCAAATGGCCATCAGTAACCTCTCGGGGGATGTGAAAGAACGAGTTGTATTAATAGGTTGCGGGGCGGCTGCGCGTCGGTCTTGACCCGAAAAACTCGACATCTGCGGACTCACCGAGGACGATGCTGGCATAGCAGCCGTGTCGCGCCGGCCCTGGATTGACGAAGATAGTGTCCTTGTTGAGCGCCCGTCCCTGCGACTCGTGTATGTGGCCGGAGAGCGCCAACACAGGCTTGAACTCTTGCGCGACTCTGAGGACTCCCTCGGACCCTCCGTGATTTCCGAATCTAGTGCTGTCGTTCATCCCGTAGGCGGGAACATGTGTGATCATGACTCCGTCAGCGACCGCGACCTCTCGCAGGCTTCTCTCGAGCAGGTCCTCTGCTATCTCGAATGGCATATCAGAACCGCTTGGAAGAGCTCCTCCGAACCCGTAGAAATTCCATCCGTCCACTACGACTCTCGCATTGTGCACGCTGGCGTGCGCTTCCTCCAGCACACCCACCGTGTCGGGAACGTCGCAGTTGCCCGGGACGGCCAGCACTCTGCATTTCATCCTCTTGAGAAACTCCTTTGTGTAGTCCGTCGTGCCGAATGTCGTGAAGTCCCCGCACACGATCACCAGGTCGAACGATCCTGAATCGACCACAGCTGCAAGCTTGGTCAGCGCATCCTTCGATCCATGGAGGTCGGAGCATGCCATGATCTTGAGTTCCTTCATCGTATCACCAGGGGAGGGAGATCCCCAAGGAGAAGCTCTGGAACACGATCAGATAGGTGACGATGTATCCCGCGATGGCGCCCCCATTGAGGAGTGGGAGACCTGCCTGTGGGTTTCCCGTCAGGACGAACCTCATCAGGAGGGCGAACCCCAGCAGAGATCCCAATAGAGTCCCCATCGAGACAACAAGATTCCCAGTGAGACCCCCGAAGTCCGTCTGGGGAAGGAACGAGAACGCGGATGTGATCAGCACACCCGGAATGATGATGTCCCCCAGGCCCATGAACATCGCGTCCCTTTCCCCACCTTCGTCCAGCTGCTGCTTCAGAGGTTTCTGCTCGAGGTAAGAGTAGCCTTTCTTCTTCGGTATCACCAGCAGTATCGGGAGGCGCATCTGCGTGACCCCGTCCGCAAGCGAGACCATGTGCTTGGTCCCGTATACCGCTACGGCGTCGTAAGCTGCCAGCACTATCAGAAGGACCAGGACCGGCAAGATCCCGAGGGAGATCCCGAAGATGCCTATGACGCCAATCGACATGATTACTCCGGCCGCATCGACGACGTACCACTCCGGCTTCTTCGCCAAGTAGTAAGTCATGATAGCCGTGACGGCTACGGACAGTATCAGGGCCAGCAAGCCGTCCATGATTCCGGTGAGCATTATCCAGAATACGAAGAAGATCGTGTACACGACCGCCCCGAGGAAGATCACCCTCACCAGGTTCTCCCTGTGTTTCTTTATTATGTATAATATGGCGACCGTGAAGAGGATCACAGCAGCGATGTAGTAGAGCGGTATCAACGGGTCGTTCGGATCCTCGAACAGCTGGTCCTCGGAACCCAGGAACATAGCCGCCATGACGAGGGCGCCCAGCTGAGAGAGCGCGAAAACCATCCCCATGATTATTGAAGTTCTGACAGTAGCGTCCATCCGGTGCCGCTATTCCAGAGTGCTTTAGAAATACTTTGCGCAATTGGGGTCTCAGGAAAATCCCAAATAGCGAGACTCCTGTCTAGACAACGTGACAGAGCTGGACCTTCTCAGAGTGGACGTGTTCACAAGCGAGCTTTTCATGGGCAACCCAGCGAACGTGGTCCTGAACGCGGATTCAGTGGACGAGATCCAGATGCAGAGGATCGCTTCGGAGGTTGGTTCCGCAGCCACAGCATTCGTGCTGCGGTCCAAGAAAGCAGATGTCCGCCTTCGATACTTCACGCCATACGGCGAGGATGCCCTATCAGGACATGCCACGATAGGCGCCTTGTGGTGTCTTTCGGAGGAGCGCGCGTTCGGCGCGGCGTACTCCGGAAGACGCAGGCTTGAGACATCGGTCGGCGTGCTGCCGTTCACGGTGGAGGGAGGGTCCGAGGGGCCTACGATGGTCTGGATGACCCAGAGGAGGCCCATGTTCGCCAGCGAAGGAGATGTCAAGGAGGTTGCGAGCGCGCTCGGCATAGGGGTCGATTCGCTGTTCCACGACGAGTTCCCCATCAGCCGTGCTTCAACGGGACTCCCATGTCTTCTGGTTCCCGTGAGATCCCTTGATATCATTGGTAGGATCGAGCCCAAAAGAGAGGAACTGAACTCGCTCTCCAGAGAGTTGGATGTTGCCGGAGTCGTCGTCTACACATGGGGCGTCTTCAGCGAGGGTTCGACAGTACATGCCCGATGCTATCTCCCCAATCCAGGGGCCCTTGAAGACCCCGCCTCAGGCCTCGCGGCAGGCGCTTTGGGCGCATACTTGGTGGAGAACGAGTTCATCTCAAAGGACAAGTTCGAACACATCGTGATTGAGCAGGGCGATTGGATCGGTCGCCCTGCAAGGATACATGTCCGAGTGGAGAAACACGGGTCCACTACACGCAAGGTCGAGGTCGGGGGCACGGCAAAGGTGTCCTTCAGGGCTAAGCTGACGATGCCTTGAGAGATCTCAGCTAACCCTGGTTCCGAATGCGACCGTTCCAGAAACCTTCTCTATCTTCGCCTTGACCTGGGAGCCTTTTGCGGTCCCAGGGATGTAGATGACGAAGCCACCCTTCCTAGCGATGCCGTCGCCCTTCTTACCAACGTCCTCAATCATGAAGTCGTAGGTCTGGCCAGCGACGATCTCCTTGGCCTCCTGCTGTTTCACCTGCTTCTTGACATGGACTGGGCGATGCGCTCCGCAGGTCTCGCATGTGAGTATCAGGATCCTGCCGTCCTTGACGATCTTCGTATCCGGCCGTGAACACTCTGAGCAAAGGACATACTCCTCGACGTAGCTCTTGATCCGGTCGACGATCTGTGGGGTCGTCACTTTGCCCTTGAAGACGACCCTCTGTCCTTCGCCCTCGATAGTACCAGCCGTTCCCAGCTCCCTCAAGAGGTAGCCGAGCAGGTGGTCAGGTTCGCGTCTGAGCTTGTCGACGATCTCTCCGAAATTCCTCAGTACCGTCGTCTTGCCCTCGATCATCACATCAGGCTCAGGCACTTGGAACCGGTCGTGCGACTCGAGCGTGTGGGGGAGCTTCTCCTTCGCCCTCTTCAGAAGTGTCTCGTAGTCAAAGGTGTCCTGTGCCATCGTGCTTCCATAGTGGATGGCATAGTTAAAGCTATTGCTGGCTCCACCAGATCGACATGGGAATCGATGGAGTGCGAAGTCGACAGGTCCACCTAGAAACCTTTATTGCAGACCCAGTGCAATCCCAACGTGCATCTCTCTCCTCGGCATGGTGAGATTGACGGATTCCCACACCCCCCAGCGCGGCGATTCGAGTAGCGACAAATCTGTCAGCATCAAGAGTCAATTCAATGTTCTCGAGGCAGTATCTGATAAGGCGATTGTTCTCACCAAGGATCTTACCATCGTTTTCATGAACGCTCCGATGCGGGCCGAGTACGGAAGCCTTCTGGGAACGAGGTGCGTCGACGGCCCGCTCTCGAGCCCTGAGATATGCAGGGACTGCCCAGTCAAAAGCGACTGGGACTACTCGAAGGGGCCATTCGTAAGAAGCAAGCCCGACGAGCACGGACGGATTATCGAGTCCTCAACAATGAAGTATTCTGACCCAGGGACCGGCGAACCCTATTGGGTCTGCGTCGAGAAGGACATCACGGAGAGGCTCGACACTGAGACAAGGTTGAAGATGCTTGCGTCCTCCATCGACCAGATGGCTGAGGCCGTAGTCGTGACCGATGTCGATGGCAAACGGATGTACGTGAACAAAGCCTACGTCCAGCTCACAGGATATGATGAGAAGACATCTTCAGGGCTGAGCTTGAGCGATCATTCCGGGACCTCGACCTCGGGCGGCACCTTGACAGCGATAATGAAGACTGCTTCGTACGAGGGCTGGCAGGGGGAGATGACTGGGCTCAGGAAAGACGGATCCAGATACTATACCCAGGTAGATGCCAAGCCCGTGAAGGACGCGCGCGGGACAACGATAGGCGTCGTGGGGATACTAAGGGATGTAACGAAGCTGAAGACCGAGAAAGTGCAGATAGAGGAATACACCTCGGAACTCGAGGCCAAGATGGAGGAGAGGACCGCAGAACTCGCGAAGAAGGTCAGCCAACTGACCACCATCAACAAGATCAGCCGTGTGGTCACTTCGCTTCTTGATCTGGACGAGCTGATAAACGAGTTCGTCAAGGCCATAGCCCAGGGGTTCGGCTATCGCAATGTGATATTCATGATGATGGACAGGGAACGAGGGGACCTGTTCTTGAAGGCGTCCTACGGAAGGGCACTCGATTCAGTCCCCAAGGACCTCAGACAGAAGCTCAAAGAAGGCATCATAGGTCATGCGGCGTACTTCGGTGAGACCCTGGTGAGCGGTGACGTTGATTCGGACCCGCGTTATGTTCGGAAGGAGCTCATCGGCACGAAATCGGAGCTTTCGGTGCCGGTGACCTACAGAGGAGAGATTCTGGGAGTGTTGGACGTCCAGAGCGAGCTCAATGACGCCTTCACGAGGAATGATGTCGTCCTGATGGAGATGCTCGCGGACATGCTGGCCACTTCGGTCGTGAACGCCAGGACCTACACAGAATCGAAGGAGCGGGAGGCTGCACTAAGCGTCCTCGACAGGATCAGCAAGCAGATATCGTATCGGCTCGAGCCCGGGGTGATCCTGGACCAAGTGGCTAGGGACGCATCGGCTCTGCTGAAGGCTGAGAAATCGATGGTCGGTTTGCTGGACCAGCATATGAACGTAATCAATTTCGTGTCAACCTACAAGATCGACAAGACCCTCCTGAGGAACAAAGTCTTCCCGGCAACAGACGGCGTCACCGGAAGAGCCCTGCGATCGCTCAAGACCGAAGTTGTCAATGACTATATCTCGGACCCTGACTCGATCGAGCAAGATGCGGCATCGTTCGACATTCGGTCTCTCATCAGCGCTCCGATGACCATCGAGGGAAGAGGCATCGGGGTCATCAACGTCTACAACAAGCTCAACGGGAAGATCTTCACCAAGAGCGACATGCTATTCCTGTCATCGCTTGCGGACCACGCCGCGATTGCATTGGAGAACTCCAACTTGCTCTCCTCCTTGAACCAGAGGGTCCATTCGCAGCTGGCGCTCCTCGAGACGACGATCAGCATCCAGAGACAGATCGATTCGACTAGCATCTACGACGCCGTCGCGGACAAGCTGAGAGAGGTCGTCTGGTATGATGGAATCACCTTCTACAAGGTCGACCACGAACGCAAGATGATTGTGCCCTTGGCGTCCAGGGGGCCGTTCAATCAGGAGATCATGGCGGAGGAGTTCTCGCTGGATACCGGTATCACTGGTTACGTGGCCAGGACGGGAAAATCGGAGCTCGTGAACGATACCGGCTTGGACTCCAGGGCGGTGACGGTCGCTGGCACGACGGAGGACCGAGAGGCCATGATGGCCATCCCGCTTAGGGCCAAGGAGAGGATATCCGGCGTGCTGGCGATGTACCGTGACAGAGGAACCAGGTTCTCCGACTCGGAATTCGAGATAGCACAGCTGTTCGCGACCCAGGCTGCGGTGGCTATCGAGAACGCCGAGCTGTACAGAACGAGGGAGCAGCTTCTGAAGGACAGCCGGAGGAAGGTGGAGCAGATGGCGAAGTTGGTCGAGCTCACCACCTCGGTAATGTATATGGACGACCTTGAAAGACTCCTCCAGCGCATCGCAGATATCACGACCCAGTCATTCGGGTTCAGGCGGTCCCTACTTGCGGTGTATGATTCCGAGCAGGACACATTTACTATCACCGGAAAATCCGGATATCCTTCGTGGTTCGGAGACAAACTGGAGCGGCCAGGGACTCGCATAACTTCGAATATGGAAGACGAGTACAGGATCAGTCCAGCGGGCTATTATGTGCCCTTCGAAAAGCAGGATTATGGGATCGAGGAGTTCTTCTTCCTGGCCCACCCTGAGCTGGCCAACAAGGCACGCGAATCACCGGATTCGTGGCACGAGCGTGATATCCTCATATTCGCGCTCAAGGACAGGAGCGGAAGGTTGTCCGGCTTCATGGAGCTCGATGAGCCGATAGACCTGAAGGTCCCCCAGCCAGAACAGGTGGAAGTGATGGAGATACTCGCCGCGATAGCCTCCATCGCTATCGAGAATTCCAGGGCATACGAGAATCAGGTGATGGCTGCGAACGAGGTCGCTTTGCTGAACGACCTCATGACCCATGACATCAACAATTTCAACCAGGGGATCATGGGCTACATAGAGCTGCTCCTGGAGGACCGGCGGCTCGACGACAACCAGCGCAAGTATGCGGAGAGGGCGCTTGTCCAGGTGAGGAACAACGCCCATCTGATTGACAACATCCGCAAGCTGTCCAAGATCAGAATGACCACGGAGGCCGAATTGGTGTTGACGGACCTCCAGAAGGTCGTTGCGGAGGCGATTGAATTGGTCACCAAGACGACCTCGGACAAGAAGGTGACCATCGTTTCGACTCTCGGCCAGAACGCACACTTCGTGATGGGGAGCCCCTATGTTGTGGATCTGTTCGTCAACATCCTGTCCAACTCAGTGAAGTTCGACCAATCCAAGCGAGTGAGGGTCGACGTGCATGTGGTAGACGAGACAACCCCTCAGGGCGCTTTCTGGATCGTCTCAATCATCGACAGGGGTAGAGGAATCCCGGACGACCGCAAGAAGGCGGTGTTCGAGCGGTTCGCGACCGGGATCACTGGCATCAAGGGCTTCGGACTGGGCCTATCCATTGTGAGCTCGATCGTCAACAAATACGGCGGCAGGATCTGGGTCGAGGACCGAGTGCCTGGGGATTACACGAAGGGTACCGTGTTCAAGGTATCATTGCCCAAGGCGCAGGCTCCAGTGGACGCTGCCGTGCAGCCTCCTGCCGAGATGCGGGAATAGGCCGATCAGCTCTTCCTTTCCTTGGAGAACTTCAGTGCGGCCCTCGTCAAGCCGAAATGGAACGGTGACGGCTTCCTTGGCCTCGACCTGAACTCAGGGTGGAACTGGGATCCCACGAAGAAAGGGTGGTCGTCCAGCTCCGCTATCTCCATCCTCTTGCCGTCCGGAGACTTGCCCGTGAACTTCAGCCCCTTCTCCTGGATCCTGTCGATGTACTGCGGGTTGATCTCGTACCTGTGCCTGTGGCGTTCCGTTATCTCTGTGGTCCCGTAGAGCTCCTCTGCCATCGAACCCTTCTCGACCATGATCTGAAGCGCCCCAAGCCGCATCGTCGCGCCCTTCTTGGTGACCGTCTTCTGCTCAGGGAGCAGATCTACGACGGGATGAGCGGTGTGGGGATCGAACTCGGTGCTGTTGGCATCGCTCATTCCGAGTACGTTTCTGGCGAACTCGATGTTGGCCAGCTGGAATCCCAGGCATACCCCCAGGAAAGGCACCTTGTTCTCTCGCGCGAATCTGATGGCATCGATCTTGCCTTCCGTTCCTCTCGACCCGAAGCCTCCCGGTATCAGGACGCCGTCGGCCTCCTCCAGAAATGACTTCTCACTCGGCTTCTCAAGGTCCTCTGCCTCGATGCGAAGGAACTTCACGCGTGCGTCCAGCTCCGCACCGGCGTGCGTCAGCGCCTCGTAGTGGCTCATGTACGAGTCCCTCTGGTTCATGTACTTGCCGACCAGCAGTATCTTGACCTCGTGCTTGGGGTTCATCACCTTGCCGAGGAACTTCTTCCATTCGGTCAACCCGTCCGGTTTTGCGGAGAGGGCCATCCTCTGGAGAAGGTAGTCCGTAAGCCCCTGCTCCTCCAGGAATATGGGCACCTGGTAGATCGATTTCGCATCGGGTGCGCTTACTACTGCCTGGAGAGGCACATCGCAGAACAGGGCGATCTTCCTCTTGGCACCCTCTTCGAGTGGTTTCTCGCTCCGAGCAACGATCACATCCGGCTGGATACCCACCGACCTCAGCTCCTTCACGGAGTGCTGCGTGGGCTTCGTCTTCTGCTCCTGGAGCGTCCCCAGGACGGGCACCAATGTCGTATGGACGAACAAGAAGTTCTCGTGGCCCAGCTCGGACCTCATCTGCCTCATCGCTTCGAGGAAAGGCATGGACTCGATGTCGCCCACGGTTCCGCCGAGCTCCACGATAGTGACGTCGGCGCCCGATTTCATAGCGACATTGGAGATCATCGATTTGATCTCGTTCGTGACATGAGGGATGATTTGGACGGTCTTGCCGAGGAAATGCCCCGTACGTTCCTTGTCTATGACGCTTCCGTATACCTTCCCCGTGGTGACAACATGGTCGCATGTGAGGTTCGTGTCCAGGAACCTCTCGTAGTTGCCCAGGTCGAGGTCCGCCTCGCAGCCATCGTCGAGCACGAACACCTCGCCGTGCTCGAACGGGTTCAGAGTCCCAGCGTCGAAATTCAGGTACGGGTCAATCTTCATCGCGGTGACCTTCAAGCCTCTGGCCTTCAGGACCCGGCCTATCGACGAAGATGTTATTCCCTTTCCAAGTCCGGACAAAACCCCCCCGGAGACTACAATAATCTTCATTCCTGTCTCACGGGACCCATAGTATGAGATAGCTCATCATAAAGCTTTCCAGGCTGCGGTTCGAATGGTGCTGCCCATCCAGCGGACAGGTCCTCAGTTGATGAGTGTTCCTCCCATTTCCATGACGGCCTGATGCCACCCGTCTTCAACAGCTATGAAGTTCATGGAATAGTACCACGTACGCGCGCCCCAGCCGTACTGGTTCCTGGCATCGTATTTGAGCGTGATTCCGATGATACCTCCATCGGATTCAACGAAAGCAAGTGCAGACGTTGCATGGGAATCGTTGGTCGAGAGCATGCTCAGTGTCGAGTAGAGCTCACCAGAATCCGATTCCCAGTGCGAGTACCAGCTGATGTTCGCGCTTCCGGTGCCTGTGATGGCGAGCGCAACACCATGTTCGGTCGTCTCTATCGAAAGAACGACGTCATCGCTGTCACAGTATGCTTTCTCGAGAAACAAGGCATACGAGGAATTGTCACTATACGCTACTGGGATTGGACAGAGCAACGCGTAGCTCTCCGACGTCGCGGGGAACACTTGCAGCGCGTAGCCGTGAGTGTAGCTGTAGTCGTCGTGAATACCACGCCAGGGTGTGTGAGCGTCGATGAACTGATACACAACCACCAGAGACAGAATCATGATCACAAATGATCACAACGATGGCTGCAATCGTCTGTCTCGAGAGACGGTTCTTCCTCTTGGGGGTGTTTCCTTCCTCTTTCGAAGCCATCAGGTCTTGATAGCGGCCCAACGCTAAAAGACACTTTCGGAAGTGATGATTCCCAAGTCAATACTGGACTATCGTCGATTCCTCGTCTCCATGATCTCTTCCAGAAGTCGCACGAGTTTGTTGACCGCTCCGGCGACTGGCTCGGAGATTTCGCCTCTGAATTGGATTGTCGCAGGCTGGATGCATATGACGGCCGAATCCTTGCCGTTTGATTTGAGCAATGAAGCCAACAGTGCCACAGCCACTCTATGGGTGGTGATCTCTCTCTCCCTGATGTCCTCCTTTGAAACGACTACGATCGATCCTGGGTCGAGTCTCAGATCGGCAGCATCGACGAAAAGGATGGTCGATATCTCCTTCTTCTCGGAGATGTCGAGCACGATGCCTTCGACTCCGTCATGCTCGGAGAAAGAATTCGATGGAAAGTGTTTCTTCAGGGACTCGGCGACGAGGATCCCCGCCCCGTCGTCAGCCCTGTCGGTGTTCCCCAGCCCGAGAACATAGACCTTGCCTTTGCCGGCGATCTTCTCGAGCCGCGACTTCAAATCCGCTTCAGAGTCACCATGTGCGTTGCGCAGCTTATGCATGGGTCGTATGCCCTCGCCACCATCTCGAGGCCCAGTCGGACCTCTTCGTCCTTCTTGTCATCAGCGAGCATCCGCTCGGCCGTGAGCTTCATGTGCTTCTCGATGTCGTCCAGGTTCTGGGCGGTCGGCGTGATGATGTCCGCTACGTCGATCAGCCCGTCCTTGATATCGTAGTGGTGATAGAGAGTGCCCCTGGGAGCCTCGACCGCGCCTGTTCCGGAGCCAGTCGTCCTCGTTGGCTTCTCTATCGGCGTGTCCTCGAGCGAGCCAATCCTGTCGCAGACTTCGGGCATGTGCTCGAGAGACCAAAGCTCCTCGATGGCCTGTGCGAGGTCGTTGTAGAGCGGGTTCTTGAGCCACTTGTCGCTGTAGTGCTCCTTGAAGAAGTCCGCGGCCTGGCCGTCCAGGCGCTTGCCCATGTTGATCATCCTCGCGTTCGCGCCGACCGTGAACGGCTTGTCCTGGTACAGCGAGCGCTTCGCGAAAGAGTGGGTGACCACGCGCTCGTTTGTGAGCTTCTTGTAGTCCTCAGCGCTGGTCTCCTTCCCGTTGGATACGAGTATCGTGTCGCCCGCGAATCCGTATTCCTTCTTCGGTGCGTTCACGGACATGAATAGCGACTCGGCCTCAGAGTACGCGGGATACTCGAGGGAACCGAACAGCTCGATGACTCTGATGGCGTCCGGGATCAGTTCCCGCGACTTCACCTTGATCTCCTCGAGGGCCTTCTTGCTCGGGTACTTCCCAAACCCTCCCACGACTGGGTTCTCGCCGTGGACTATCCTACCGCTCGTGATCTCCATCACGCGGTTCCCGAACTTCTTGAGCCGCAGGGCGCGCTTGACGTCGTCCGCGTAGTCGTTCAGCATCGCAATCGCAGACGGGTATCCCAGAAAGTCCGGCAGAGCCAGCAGCATGGTGTGCAGCGAATTGCTCTCCACGTTCTCCCCTAGCATCATCAGGTCCCTCGTGAGCTGGGTCTTCTCAGATGGCTTGATCGCGAGCGCCTTCTCGAGCCCCCTTATGGCGGCGTATCTGTGCGAGAGGGTGCATATGGCGCAGATCCTCGGGATGACATTGAGGTCGTCCTCGGGCCTCATTCCCTTCACGAGCTGCTCGATCAGCCGCGGACCTTCGTGAACGTCCAGTGTGACGCTCTTGACCTTCTTGCCGTCGAGCGTGACAGTGATGCCGCCGTGTCCCTCGACCCTTGCTAGGTTCTCGACGCTGAGCTCCCTCATGCCTTCGCCCCCTTCTTCTCGATGTCCTTCACGAGCTCAGCCAGCTTCGCCCCTCCGAACTTCCTGAGCTTCTTCATGACCTCGTCGGGGTCGTAGCCCTTCTCCTTCAGGAGCTGGTACTCGGATGTGACATTGAGGTCGTCCGTCGGACCCCAGCAACCGACGCATGGCAGCCCGAGGGTCGGGCATATAGCTCCGCAGCCCGCCTTTGTGAGCGGGCCGCCGCAGAATTTGCCGGCGTACAGTATGCACGGGTTCTCCTTCCACCTGCATTCATTGCAGACGGGGAACTGGTAGAGGTACGGGTGCTTCCCGGCAACGAGCTTCGACACCGCGTTCAAGAACTCCGACTTGTCGATGGGGCAGCCTGGTATGTATATGTCGACTTTGACGATCGCGTCGATCGGCTTGGCCTCGTTCGGCTTCGCCACGGTGATCTTGGCGTTGCCGTAGACCTTCTTGAACCGCTCCTCCCACTTGCCGTCTCCCACCATCATCGCCTGGGGTCCACCGACGCACGCGCAGCCGCCTATCGCGATGAGCACCTTCGAGCGTGCCCGGATGTCCTTCAGCTTCTTCTCCTGGTGGTCCGTTGAGATGGACCCCTCGACGAACGCCACATCCAGCTCACCCTCGTGGTTGTCGCTCTTGGCCATCAGGAACGAGCGTATCTCCGTGGCTCCGAACAGGTCCACCAGCTGGTCCTCGCAGTTCAGTATCATGAGCTGGTCGCCCGCGCATCCAGTGAATCCGTAGACGCCTACCTTAGGCGATTGTCTTGTCACTTACACCCCTCCCTATGATCTCCTTCATGTGGAGAACGTCCCAGTAAGAAAACACCGGGCCGTCGATACAAGTGTACAGATATTCTATAGCGCAGTGCCCGCACTTGCCGACACCGCACTTCATGCGCCTCTCGAGCGTCATGAGGATCTGGTGCTTGGGTATGCCCAGCTTGACCAGATGGGGCGTCACGAACCTGTACATCGCGGGCGGACCGCAGATCACTCCGAAGGTGTTCTTGCCGTCCACAGGCCCGAGGTCCTTGAACAGCTCGGTGACGACTCCGACCTTGTATGGCCACTTGCCGGTATCGTCCTTGTCCACCGCGAGCAGGCAGTTCAGGTCCTCCCTGTCCTTGAGCTGGATGAATTCCTCCCTGAACAGCATCTCACCGGGCAGCCTCGCGCCGTGTAGATATGTCAGCTTTCCGAACTGATCTCTGTTGTCCAGGATGTACAGCAGCAACGACCGCAGGGGCGCTGCTCCCAGGCCGCCTGCGACTATGAGTATGTCCATGCCGAGCATCTTGTCGATGGGGAAGCCGTTCCCGTAGGGTCCACGGATGCCCACGGTCTCGTTCTCCTTCATCCCGTGCAGCGTGCTCGTCAGGGTACCGACGTTCCTGATGCAGAACTCCAGCATCCCCGGCCGGGACGGCGTGGAGCTCAGGGAGAAGGGCGCTTCACCCTCGCCGATTAGAGACATCATGACGAACTGCCCGGGCTTGTAGTCGAACTTCAAAGCCTCCTCCACATCGACTGGACGGGCCTGGTAGAAGTTGACGTCGTTCGTCAACGGGTACCTGCGGACGATCCTGAACATGTCAGGGGTGAACGGGTTGTCTCGTATCTCCCTGTCCTCCAGGACTACGCACATCTTCTTCATTTGCCCACCTCCTGCTCCTTGAGCGCATCGGCAACAGTGACCACGTTGATGTCTACAGGACAGGTTGCGACGCATCTGCCGCACCCGACGCAGGCCGGCTTTCCAAACTCGCCTATGTACGCCTGCAGCTTGTGGGTGTACCAGAGCCTCAGCCTGTCGGCTCTCTTTTCCCTGAAGTTGTGTCCTCCAGCGACCAGCGAGTACTCCCTGAACATGCAGCTGTCCCAGAAGCGATCCCTCGTGCCCTCGATCGAGCCCAGCTCCACGTCGTCCACGACGTTGTAGCAGTTGCAGGTCGGACAGACCATGCTGCACTGCCCGCACGAGAGGCACTTGTCGCCGAGCTTGTCCCACACCTGGCTGCTGTAGCCGAGCTCGAATATGTCGGGCATGCCGGTGAAGTCCACCATGGTCTTGTATTGGGTGTTCTTCCACTTGCGGTACGCTGTGTAGTTCAGGATGTCGCTCTTGTCCAGCGCGCGGCTGAACAGCTCGGGCTTCATCCTGATCAGGTCGTGGCCCTTCGTCGATCCGACCCAGACCAGATACGACATCTTGAGGTCAGTGAAGAACAGGTCGAAGCCCTCGGCGATGAAGTCCGTGTCGGTCGCGATGCACATGCACTTCTCGTCCGGTATGCAGCTGTGGCCCAGCAGGAGGGTCTTCTCGCGCCTCTCCCTGTAGTATGGGTCGTTGTATGTTTCGAGGAACAGCTTGTCCATGATCACAACACCGTGTATGTCGCACGGGTGTATCCCGAACAGGATCCTCTTCGGGACGTCGCCTGTCCTCTCGACATATCCGTTCTCGTCGAAATCGAACATCGTGAACCTCGGCGGGTAGAGGAACTTCTTCGGCGGTATGATCGTCCTCGTCGCCTTCAGGTCCATCTGCGAGAGCGAGTCGACCTTCGAGAACGAGACCTTGCCATCCTTCTTCGTCGGACCCCACAACTCCCCCCATTCCTTGACGGCGTCGAGGAAGGTGGAGAGGTCCTCCTTCTTCATCTTCAGAATCATCATGCTATCTCTTCCCTGGTCAGAGCATCACCGTGTACCCTCGCGGGCTCGGCATAAAACGAGGCCAGAGCCCGCGGATGATCCCACAGCTCTGCGTATTATGCCGTGGTATAAGAACATTAGGAAACATGCTTGAAATTCCGTCGCTCGCCCGCTCTTGACGCTTGATATCTTTTGCCAACTCGCCTTAATCATGTTGACTATTGTTCAAGGCGGGAGGCGAAGAACTGCAAATCAGAAAAGGTGCGACCGGATGCTCACGGTTCTCGTGAAGCGAATCTATATCATGCTTACTTATAAATATCATCAGATGCTATTTGTCGATTACCTGAATCACTTTCAGGTAGAAGGGATAGGGAACATGATATTAGGAGAACGTCTAAGCAGAGCGTTCGCTGGTTCATGTGCAACTCTGATGCTATCAGCTCTTCTGATGGCGTTTGTTCCAGGTGTTGCTGCGGAACCGGTGGAAGTGCGCACGGATCTTCCGAGTCTCGCAGTCCCACGCGCGGGATCGGGCGTTGTGATGGGTGATGATGGCCTCATATACATTTTCGGAGGATCGAATGACTACGGAGCCTTCAATAGAGCGCTGGACACCGTTGTGATCTATGACCCGGCAACGGGAGCAACGACCTACGGGCCCGAGATGACAGCTGGAGTAGTCATGCCAGCTTCCGCTCTGGGCCATGACGGCAAGATCTATGTGTTCGGCGGTTTCAACTTCACAATTGGAAACGTGTACAGAGGAGTGCAGATATTCGACCCAGCGACATCGACCTGGGCAACGGATATGACGATGCCCGCGGACAGCTACATGGGCGGTGCCGCGTGCGGTGCAGATGGACGTATCTTCGTAGTCGGCGGCTGGACAGCCTCGACTGATGCCATCAACTACACGCTCATCTACGATCCTGACGCCGTTGGAGCGAAGTGGAGTTATGGCGCGGATCTGCTGGATCCACGATGGGGTCCCGCCGTCATGTTCGTGAGTGCGACCGAGATCATGGTGGCTGGTGGAAGCGACTGGGGAGGTCCAGTCGGCACGACCAGTTTCTACAACCCCGTGACCAACACTTGGTCTGATGGCGGTGACTTGGCAACTCCCAGACACTCGTTCGGACTTGTCATGGGGAGCAATGGCTATGCCTACGCGCTGGGCGGGACTGACTTCTGGGCCTGGCCGAGCACTACAATCAGCCTCACCTCGATCGAGAGGTATGACTTTGTCGCTGATGAATGGGAGCCAGCTGACGTCAGCTTGTGGAACCCGCGAGCCTTCCTGAACGCAGTCGTGACCTCGGACGGGTTCATTATCACTGCAGGTGGATGGGACGGCAGCTCGACCCTAGCCAGCGTCGAGGCGATTCTCCCGTTGGATGTCACAGGTCTCACTGAGCTGGCAATCGTATCCCCTGGTGATGGCAGCACTGTGAGCGGTGTCGTCGAGGTCCGGGTCATGATAAGGAACAATGTTGGCTGGTCTTGGTTCATGTCGATGGACCTGCTCGTGGATGGAGCCCGCATCGAGACACAGTGGTCAGGCAGTAGCTGGACCTTCCTCTGGGACACGTCATTGCTACCGGACGGGAGTGTGCACACACTGACCGCCCATGGCTATGACTACGACATGAAAGTCGTGGAGGACTCGGTTACTGTGACCGTTTCGTCGCTTTCCGTCGAGGAGAGGATCGCAGCGATCGAGCAGGAGCTCGCGGATGTCCAGGCACAAATCGTGGAGCTTCAGTCACAGTTGTCTACCCAGGACGCGAACTTGACTGCGCTCAGGGCCGTTGCGAACGGACTGCAGCTGCAGCTGAATGGAGTCATAGCTGGGCTCACGGCGATGGGTGCAGAGCAGACCGCCGCGATGGCCGCGTTGAACCTGACGCTCGTCAATCTGCAAAGCCAGCTCGACGACTTCCAGGAGCAGATCGACCGGGTAGAGAACAAGGCGGATACGGGCGGGACATACGGCATGATAACGATGATCCTTGTGATCGTCATCGTCGCGCTCTTGGCCCTGATGATGGTGATGGCCCGGAAGAAGCCTTGAGTCTAAAGGAATTCGACAAACCCCTTCCCGAAACCTCTTTCTTTCTCATCATCTTCAAATAATGCGCACAGGGCGTACGCTCTTCGCTCGATTTGAATAAAAATAAGGCGATGGTCGTTCGATGACAGATACGCAGTCTTAGGTGCTTGGAACCCTACCATGGTTTGGTGGAGGGGTAGTGCCCCTCCGTTTATGCGTAGGAGGTGATCCATCTGCAGGTTCCCCTACAGATACCTTGTTACGACTTAACCCCCCTTGCTGAACCCAAGTTCTAGCGTCCCAATCAGAGACAACATCACTTGGACCCAACTCGGATGGTTTGACGGGCGGTGTGTGCAAG
>Ga0154903_140_pt6 | contig 25465 bp, 25 predicted proteins | sample Rifle2008BG19ft_FD_105584 | JGI IMG/M metagenome (GOLD analysis project Ga0154903, IMG submission 105584) | Euryarchaeota archaeon RBG_19FT_COMBO_56_21
GGAAGCGGGTATGTGTTCCTGCACTCCGGGTAGTTGGTGCAGCCAGCGAAGCTGCTCCCGTTCTTCATCCTGATCTGGATGAGATGGCCCGTCTCGCACTTAGGGCAATGTCCGAGGGTGTGCTGTTCTCTCAAGGCACGCTTTATGTCGTCCCCTATCTGCCTCTTGTTCTTCTCCAGGACTGTCATGATGTCTTCCAGCATCGCTTGGCTCTCTTCGACAACCTCCGCTTGCTCCAGCTCTCCACCTGCGATCATGTCCATGTCGGTCTCCAAGTGGGAAGTCATCTTCACGCTCGTTATGTCGTTCGCGTGCCTCTCAAGTGCTCCGATTACGGCGGTGCCGCTCTCCGTCGGTTCCAGGATCCTCGCTCCCTTGACAAAACCGCGGTCGTACAACTTCTGGATCGTCTCGTGTCGCGTGCTCTTCGTGCCCAGCCCGAGGTCCTCCATCTTCTTGACGAGCGAGCCCTGAGAATATCTCTCGGGAGGGGTGGTCTTCTTCTCGGTCGAATGGACCCTGAGCATATCGACCGAGTCGCCTACGCCGAGCTTCGGGAGCTTGACCTCCGTGTATCTATAATATGGATAGTACTTGCGCCATCCGGGGAATGTGACCAGGTATCCCTCGCTCAGGAAAGGCTCTCCCCCAATGTCAAACTCGACCTTGGTGATCAGAGTCCTGCACAACGGTGCCACGGAGGCGAGGAACCGCCTCGTGACCAGCTCGTACACGTCCCAGTAGTGTCCTTTGAGCTCTCCCTTCTTCGCCGCCTCCACCGGGTATATCGGCGGGTGGTCGGTCGTGCTCTTCTTCCCTCTGGAAGGTCGCAGGGTCTCCTGTTCCAGGAGCTCCTCTGCCTCTTTCGAGAACTCGGACTTCCTCAATTTCTCCAGTATATTCCGAAGGCTCAGCGATGGAGGATAGACAGTGTTGTCCGTTCTGGGGTAAGAAATGTATCCATCTGTGTAGAGGGCCTCTGCTATCTTCATCGCTTGGGACGGCGAGAGGCCGATCTTGTTCGCCTCCATCAGGAAGGCGGTCGTGCTGAAGGGTATCGGAGGCCACTCCTCGTTCTCAGACTCCTGGAAATCCTTCACCATGGCGGTCTTCGCGACCTTCGCCTTTGCGACCGCGGCGTGAGCCTGGTTCTTGTCGGTGAACTTGCCGTTCTTGTGAGACGCCTTGAACTGCGTCTCCTTCCGCAGATCCGCGTTGACGAGCCAATAGGGCGTCGGGTTGAACGCTGCTATCTCCCGTTCTCTGTCCACGATGAGCGCAAGGGTCGGGCTCTGGACTCTCCCGACTGAGAGGAAGTCCTTGCCCAGCTGCCCGGACGCGAGAGAGATGAACCTCGTGAGCGCAGCGCCCCACGCGAGGTCGATGAGCTGTCTGGTCTCGGCAGCGGAGGCCAACTTGCGGTCGAGCTCCGTGAGATCCGAGAACGCCTTCTCGATCTCTCCCTTCGTCAAAGCACTGAACCTGGCCCTCCTTATGGTGCCCTTCGCCTCGGCTTGATCGAGGGCCTCTGCGCCGATGAGTTCGCCTTCGCGGTCGTAGTCCGTCGCGACGATTATCTCGTCGACCCCGGAAACCAGGTCTTTCAGCGTGTTCATTATCTTCTTGGCCGAAGGGTCGACCGTCTTCTCCGGCTTCGCATAGACCAGCTCCTTCGGGGGTACCGAGTCCCAGTTGTTGTATCTCTCTGGATAGTCTAGAAGAATGATGTGCCCTCGTAGCCCGATGACGAAGTATTGGTCCTTGCCGCGAGAGAACGATAGGACTTGAACACCGCCGGTCGTCTGCGTTTTCTGAGTGTTGTCGGAGAGTATCAGGGCGATTCTCCGCGCGGCGTGGTTTTTCTCTGTGACGATTAGCCGGCGCATCTGTGCAAGGATGATTGGAGGCTTATTTAATGATGATGGGTGGGCGCCAGCTGGCGTGCCAGATCGTAGATCTGGCATCCGAAAACTCCCGCTCTCCTACTTCCATTTCTTCTTTCTCAGATCCAGAATTTCGTTCCTTCGCCGCCCGAGCCCGAGCAGCACCACGCGCACTCCCATCTGTTTCTCGATGAACTGCACATACCTCTTCATGTTCTGGGGCAGCTCCGAGAACCCCTTCTTCAGGATCCTGCCCATGTCCTCCTCATCGATGTCCTCCCAACCGCGCAGCGTCTGATACTTGGGCTCGCATCTCGCCAACAGTCTCAGGTCCGCCGGGAGCCTTGTCACTTTCTTCCCATCAAGCATGTAGTGAGTGCACACCTTCAGCTCATCGAAGCCGGAGAGGACGTCCACCTTTGTCATCGCTATCCCGGTGAAGCCTGAGAGCGAGTTGGCGTATCTGGTGACCACGAGGTCCAGCCATCCACAGCGCCTGGCCCTGCCAGTGGTCGTTCCGAACTCCCCTCCCTTCTGGGCGATCTTGCTTCCTAGTGAATCATGCAGCTCGGTGGGAAATGGTCCTTCGCCGACCCTCGTCGTGTAAGCCTTGACCACGCCGTACACATCGTCGAGCATGAGCGGCGAGATTCCGGAGCCTGAGGCAGCGTTGCCCGCGACAGTCGTCGACGAGGTGACGAAAGGATACGTGCCATGGTCGATATCCAGAATCGTGCCCTGGGCCCCTTCGAATAGAACTTTTTTCTTCTTCACGAGGGCTGTCTCTACGATGGCTCCGGTGTCCGTGACATAGGGTTTCAGCTTGACGCCGTAGGCTGCATACTCCGCCTTGATGGCCTCGAGGTCCAGCTTATTGGGATCTCCATAGGCGTCAAAGACCTTCTGCTTCAGCGGGACGAGGAATTCGAGTTTCTCTGCGAGGAGTGTGGGGTCTATCAGATCTCCCATTCGTACTCCGAGTCGCGATACCTTGTCGGAATAGCATGGGCCAATCCCACGCCCGGTCGTCCCGACCTTGGCGCCCTTCTTCATCTTCTCCTCCGCACCGTCAAGCATGCGATGGTACGGCATGATCACATGAGCGCGATCGCTGATTCGAAGGTTCGAGACGTTAACCCCCCTCGACACGAGGCTGTCCAGCTCACCTATGAGCACCTTCGGGTCGATGACCACTCCGTTGCCGATGACCGCGAGTTTGCCTGGCCTCAAGATCCCGGATGGAACGTGGTGTAGCGCGAAGAGCTCCTCGCCGATCTTGACGCTGTGGCCCGCATTGTTCCCACCCTGGAAGCGCACGACCACATGAGCTTCGTTGGCGAGGTAGTCCACAATCTTGCCTTTCCCTTCGTCCCCCCACTGAGAGCCGATAATCACAAGCGACGGCATCGTCTCAGTACGCGCATGTCTGGGTCTCGTATTTAAACATTCGATTTGCGCTTTCTGGAGATCTGTTTCGAGTGTCTCTTGTAGAGCCTAAGCAACTCTGAAGCGGCAAGGTCTGTCTTGAAACCCTTGGGATCGAAATGGGTCCTCGACGCTCGAGCGCCGCTGTCGCGCAGGAAGCCTACGAATTCCTGGAGCTTGGGCGGCGCGAGCTTCGTTCGCCGGGCGAGGTCATCCATGACATAGTAACCTGGTCCCATGACCATCTCTTCAGACCACACTTCGAGCATCTTGGCACATCTTGCTGACGTGCCCAGGTCGCCAGTCGCTTTCATTCTCTTCACGACCTCTGGCGACAGGATCGCGCGCGTCCAGATCGGGCCTGCATAACTCTTCTTGGGCAGGTCCTCCACGATCTGTCTTTTCATTGTCTTTCGGTCGTAGACCATGTATCCCAAATCCTTGATCGCCGCGTCGGCCCTGATCGCTCCGTTGCGTATCCTAACGTGGCATCTGAAGTAGTGGTCCGCGTGGAAGCAGAGCAGTGGCTCGATCGCTCGGTCGTGCTTTGCCGCCTCTCTGACGATGAACCCGATTAGTATCCTGAGTCCGGTCTCGTGGGCGAAAGGGGATCTGCTTGAGAGTGCGCCGTACCGTCTGAGGCATGTTTTTGGGTATGTGCCGTAAAGGGGAGCGGTGTCGGTTGCGGTTATCGCGATGATGCCGTTGTTCCTGCAGCTCTGGACGGCTGCATCGATGAAGTCGACAGGCGTCCCAAATGGATCGATATCGATGTAGTCGAACTGCTCCTCGGCCAGCAGGCTCCTGAGGTCTCTGCAATGAATCTTCACATGCCCGAGGCTGTTCATCTCGGCGTTCTGCTTCATCAGGACCGCGGCCCTGAGATCCCTGTCGTTCAGCTCGAAGTCAGCACGGACGCCGCACTCGTTCGCCATCCTTAGGCCGCGCGCCCCAGAGGCAGCGAGCCCGTCAAGAATTCTCTGGCCTTCTCTCAGCGTGGCCCTGCCGAACATCACGGAGATGTCCCGTCCGAATTCCATCTGCCTGTTGTAGAACACATCTCCGGTCTTTGTCCCGGGGCCCTTCCTCGAGAATCCTTCGGGGACGAGGAGGTCCGTGACGCCCTCTCTCACCGTCGCGAGCCCGGGGGAGTTCAAACGTACTCGCCCTTCATCAGTTTGATGATCTTGTACGGGAGGAGGTTCCTGTTTATGGGCGTGACCTCCAGGATCCTCACATCGTCCCTTCTCCTTATGTCCTGGAGCAACGGGTTCCTGGACTTCTTGTGGAGCGTGAGTATGATGGGCTTGTCGACCTCCATGGCGTCCTTGACAGCCTTCACGAACTTCTCGGACTCGACCTCCATCTTGCCCACCTCGTCTATGACAATGACGTCTGCGTTCTTGGTCGCGTCGTTGAGCGCCTCGACCCCGACCGTGTCCAGGCTCTCCAGGTTCACGCCGTACTTGCCTACGTAGAACTTGGACTCTGTCTCAATGTGCGCGAAAATGGCCTTCCGCTTGCTCTTCCAGTCCATAACGTAGAACCCGACCCTCTTGCCGCTCTCAACGATCGGCTCGGTGACCATTCCGCCGACGACAAGGCTCTCCTCTTCAAGCATCTCAATGACCTTGATGAGGGCCTGCGTCTTTCCAGCACCCGGAAGGCCCGTGATGCCGACCTTTATGCCTCTCCCCATGTTGTGATCAGGCTCCCAAAGAAACGGTTTCTGTATGGCCATTCAAATATATGATGAGTGTCATAAATCTTCAAATCCAGTTGGCCAGCGTAGCATCCCCAAGGATCCACCCTAGGCCCGTTCGGTCTCCTCAATGAACATGAGCGGATAGTTCATCTCCTTGTCCAGTCTCATGGAGGCCTTGACCCTCGCGGTCTTGTACCTCACCGAGATTGTCACGTCGAGCATGTCCCCGGTCAGGGAGATGTAGTCGTACTGTCCCCGCTTCTTCTTGAGCTGCGACCTATCGATTCGGACCTTGACGCTCTCGACGAATGGCTGGACCTTGCTTCCGGCCTCGATGGCCCTCTCCAGGGTCTCGACGTTCTCGGCGCTGAGGGGCACACCGACGAACTGGTGGTATATCGTTCCCAGTTTGACTCCCGCCTCGAATGACGCCCGTTCGGAATCGGTGCAAGAGAAGTGACTATCCGCTTTTGCTTCCCTTGAGTTTCTCATAAACAGGCCCCCCGAAGACGTAGACCAGAGCCAGCGCCAGTGCGATGCTCGTGGCGGTACGTGAGAATGCTGTATATAAGGATTGGTTGCTGACCAGCGCGAGGCCAGCGGAGAAAGGCAAGAGGGCCAGTAGCAGGCCGATGCCTGTCGCGAGGGCCATTTTCCCTTGCGCTTTCGGGTACGATACTTCGGAGGCCATGAGGACACTTACGAGGAAGCCGAATCCTAGTACCAGGGGCGAGATGCGATCGATGGTAAAGTAGTATGAAGGATCCTCTGCTCCATCCACCGTCCCGAATAACAGGCATAGCAGCAATATGATGAGCGCTGCAGCCGGAGCAGGCATTCCAACGAAGTACGACAACTGGTATCCTCCGGCGCTGAACCGTGCTAGCCTGAAGAGCCCCGTTGCGAGTATGGCGATTGCGCAGATCAGCGCCACTGCGTTCTCTGCTGAGGAGCTGCTCGGAGTGTGGAACTCCGCGTAGATGAGCAGTGCGGGGGCGAAGGCGAACGATATGGAATCGGAAATGGAGTCCAGCACCTGACCGCGCGAATGCTTGCTGCCGAACCTACGCGCGATGTACCCGTCGAGCCCGTCCATGACCATCGAAAGGAGAAGCAGGCCGGTTGCGCCGAGGAACTTGCTGTCCAGGATGTATGTGATTGCGATGAACCCAAGAACTCCGTTCGCGAGCGTGAAGAGGTCCGCCGGCGAGACTCTAGTCCATGGGGCCATCCCTTACCTCCGCAATGCAGGTTCTGCCGGCATACAGTCTCTGTCCTTTCTGGACGAGTATCTGGACTTGATCTGGAGGCAAGCGGATGTCCACCCTCGAACCGAATCTGATCAGGCTCAGCTTCGCCCCTTTCGCGAGAGGCTGCCCCTCTCTGATGTAGGGCACGATCCTACGTGCGATTGCTCCGGTCATCTGCACGATAGACACATCGCCTATTGCTGTGCTGAGATCTATCTCCACTCGCTCATTCGATGGCGTGGACTTCGAAAACGCGGGCTTGTGTTTGCCCCGGATTCGGACAGCCTTGACGACGGTCGCATCGAACGGCGCACGTGTGACATGGACGTTCCTCAGGGCCAGATAGATTGACACGAATCCCTTCTCAGGGGTAACTTCCCTGACCGTCCCATCAGCGGGGGAGACGATGCCATTGCCTATCTTCCTCGGAGGATCTCTGAAAACCGTTGCGAAGAACACGGTCAGGCAGATGAACGCTGCTGACAGCGGTACGAAGAACGGCAGCGAGGCGGCTGACGCGAGCGCGCTCATGCCGACGAACTTGCGACCCCCTCTTGCGATCAGTGCAAACACCTCAAGTGCGCGGCCTCAGTCACAGCCGTTTCATTTCAACAACAGCTTAGCGTCCACGACCGAGGCGCCCTTCTCCCTCACGAAGACTGGGTTGAGGTCCATCTGGTCGATTCTGTCCTTGTACTTCTCGCCGAGGGCAGACACCTTCAGGAGTATGTTCACAATCGCGTCCCGGTCTACCTTGATCCTCCTGAACCCTTCCAATATCGGCGCTGCCTTGATCTCCTTCAGCATCTCCTCTGCGTCCTCTTTCTTGATAGGCACTATCCTGAATGTGACGTCCTTGTAGACCTCAGTGTATATCCCGCCCAGGCCGAACATGATCGTCAAGCCGAATGTGGGATCATTGATGAGCCCGACTATGACCTCGACCCTTCTGTCCTGATGGGATTCCACGAGGATCTTGTCATCAGGGAACTTCTCCTTCATCTTCCCGAACTCTTGCTCCAGCTGGTCCTTCGGCACGTCGAGGACAACGCCTCCCACATCGGTCTTGTGCAGGATTGTGGGAGAGCATACTTTGAGCACAACGAGCGACTTGAGCTTCTTCAGGTCGAGCTCTTCGAACTTCGAGACGACCTGGAAATCAGTTGTCGGGATGCCCGCTTCTCGGAGTAACTCCTTCACCTCGTTCTCCGCGAGCGACTTCCTCCCTTCCTTCAGCACGGCTTCGATTATCAAGCTCTCCGCTCCAGCCGACGAACGTCCTCGTCGGTCTTAACCCTTGCTCCTGTTGTTCATGGCCTCCGTGCCAAGCTTTGCCCCGAGTGCGAGCGCATTCCTGTTCAGGTCATGAGTCGGCTTTGGCACGGTTTCGAAAAGCGCTTTCTCGAGCGCCTCCTGCGAGACGATGCCAGAAATCTGCCTGAACGCCCCGAGCATGACCACGTTCGCCACGATCCGCGTGCCCATCTCCTCGGCTGCCTTTGTCGATGGGACCAAATATACATCCCCCTTTGGCCTGTCGAGCACGAGATCTGGATCGATGATGATTTTCGTGTCCGGCCTTCGTTCGCCGATGTATTTCGAGTACGCCTGCTGCGACATTATCACGAGGTAGTCTGGAATCTCCACGAACGGGTACAGCATCTCTTCGTCGGAGATCTTGATATCGCATTTCGAATGCCCGCCCCTTGCCGAAGGGCCGTATGACTGCGTCTGGATCGCGAACTTCCTGTGCTCCTTGCCGTCCTCGCCGACGGGCTTGTCGTAGAGCGCAGCTGCCCTGGCTAGAACGATCCCCATCAGGACGACGCCCTGCCCTCCGAAGCCAGAGAATCTGATCTGTCTATCCATGCTTCTCGACTCCGATCAGTTCCTCGTAGCATTCCCTGTTCCTGTCCACGAACTCGCCGACGGTGATCTGCCCTGCCATGTTGAGGTCGAAGTGGTCCACGGCGGCGGTCCGAACCTTCTCTCGCCTGACGGAACTCTCCTTGAACCACTCGAGCATCTGCGTGGGATCCGCCATCTTGTTCCTTCTTCCAAAGTTGACCGGGCACTGCGAGATGACCTCGACGAACGCGAACCCCTTCTTCTGGAGCGCGGTCTTCATCGACTTCGTAAGCTCATGCACATGCCTCGTCGTCCACCTGGCCACGTAGTTCGCTCCTGCTGCGACAGCCAGCTCTGCAAGATCGAAGGGATACTCCCTGTTACCGTAAGGAGTGGTAGTCGACTGGAAATCGTGAGGGGTAGTGATCGACGCTTGGCCCCCAGTCATTCCGTAGATGTTGTTGTTGATGCATATGACCGTCATGTCGACGTTACGCCGACAGCCGTTGATGAAATGGTTGCCTCCGATCGCTCCGAGATCGCCGTCGCCAGTGAACACTACGACCTTCAGATCGGGTTTGGAGAGCTTGAGACCAGTAGCGAACGCGATCGCTCGCCCGTGGGTCGTGTGGAGAGCGTCCGAACTGATGTACAGTGGGATTCTTGAGGAGCATCCGATGCCGCCCACGAACGCGGTCCTGTCGAGGGGTAGGTTCAGCGCGCTGAACGCTCTGTAGAAGCAATTCATCACGGTGCCGTTCCCGCATCCTGGGCAGAAGACGTGTGGCCAACGGTCCTTTCTGTAGAAATCGAAGATATCCATCAGATCGCCCCCATGCCCCTAAGCTTGTGCCGCACTTCGCTCGGAGTCGGTGGTTCGCCCCCGATCTTCGAAAGCAGCTCGACCTTCTTGCACCCAGCTTCCAAGGCGACCCTCTTGATGGGCCAATACATCATGCCCAGGTTCATTTCGCACACCAGGATCCGCTCGCATTGGCTCGCGACCTCGTAGATGGGCTCCTCGGGGAGCGGCCACAGGCTCTTGAGCCTGAGAAGGCCGACGCGTTCGTCTTTCGCTGCGACCTCTTTCGGGCCGAGCGCGGATGAACCGTAAGAGATGATCATGGTCTTCGAGCCAGGTGAGACGAGCTCCCACTTATTGATGTCCTTCCTGTTCTTCAGTATCTTATCTGAAAGCCTCTTGACGAGCTCCTGATGGGTTCTAACGTCCTCAGGCTCTATCCTGGAGTCTTCGGCATGTGTCATCCCGGTGATCATCGCCTTGTGCCCTTTTCCGAAGGTCGGGAAAGGATGCACGAGATCGTCCGGGACATCGTAAGCCTCATCCGCACGCTTGATGCCCTTCTCCTTCCGGTCAACTATCTTGAGATTCTCAGGCACCGATAGGAGCCCTCGCATGTGACCCACCTCGGCATCGGATAGGAGGAATGCTGGGACCCTGTACTTCTCTGCGTAGTTGAAGCTCTCGACTGTGAGGTCGAACATCTCCTGGACGGACGCTGGCGCGAATGCGATGACTTGATAGTCTCCGTGGGAGCCGTACTTAGTCTGCATTACGTCTCCCTGGGACGCCCTTGTGGGCTGCCCGGTCGAAGGACCTCCCCTCATTACGTTCACAATCACGATCGGAGTCTCGGACATGGCCGCGTATCCAATCGCCTCCTGCATCAGCGAGAACCCCGGTCCGGATGTGGCGGTCATCGACTTCACACCTCCCCAGGAGGCGCCTATAATCGCGGATATGCACGCGATCTCGTCTTCCATCTGTAGAAAGACTCCGTTAGTGCCCCTGAGCCGCTGGGCGAGCCCCTCAGCTATCTCGGTCGATGGAGTGATCGGATATCCAGCGAAGAACCGAATGCCGGAGCCGATCGCTCCTTCAACGCAGGCTTCGTTGCCTTGGAGGAAGAACTCACCTTTGGCGGCCTTCATTTCTTCAGATCCTCCTCAGTCTCAGGGTGCCATGATATCGCCTGGTCTGGGCAGCTTAGAACGCACAGCTCGCAAATGAGCTTCCCCTCGCGCTTGTGATTGTAACATTTCTCGGCTGCCGAGACGACGGCGGCGTAGTAACCCAGCTCCGAGATGCCCGCTCCTCGAGAGTAGCACTTCTTGGGGCAGATGTAGACGCAGACGTTACATCCCTTGCAGAGTCTCAGGTCTATGACTGGCTTCATTGCCAACTCTCCTGATACCAACCGATGAACGATATTTGAATTTAACCAAAGTAAAAAAAATCGTTAGTGCTCCCTCTACCGAGCTGCCAGGAGCCGATTGTCAATGCGCGCTTCGGAGTCACGGAAACAGGTCATATTGCCATCACTGACGACCTTTCTAAGACAGGTGTCTGTCACAAAGGATTAATAAGAACCCATTGCTAACCCGGCTCAGAGAAATTGTCAGACCTTCGTGAGGAGATTTCGGAGCTGAGGAAGCAGAGGCGCGCGGTCATCCTTGGGCACAACTACCAGCGCAAGGAAGTCCAGGAGATCTCCGATTTCCTGGGCGACTCGTACGGGCTCTCCGTCCAGGCGTCGAAGACAGACGCTGAGGTTATCGTGTTCTGCGGGGTTGATTTCATGGCCGAATCGGCGAAGATACTGAACCCCGAGAAGACAGTCCTCCATCCGAACCGGAAGGCGCAGTGCCCCATGGCCGCCATGGTCGACGTGAAGTCACTGAACGAGCTGAAGGCGGAGCATCCGGGAGCCCCCGTGGTGGCATACGTGAATACGACCGCCGATGTCAAGGCGGAGGTCGACATATGCTGCACGTCCGCGAACGCGGTCAAGATAGTTCAATCACTTCCCGACAAGAAGGTCATATTCATCCCCGACACGAACCTCGGGCTCTATGTCCAGCGGTTCGTGAAGGACAAGGAGATCATCCTGTGGCCGGGCTACTGTCCGACACACGTCAACATAACGAAGAGGGATCTCCAGGAGCTGAAGAAGAAGCATCCAGACGCTGAGATCTTGGTGCACCCCGAGTGCACACCGGATGTCATCGACTTCGCGGATTTCGCATACTCGACTGAGGGCATAATCAAGCATGTGATCGCCTCCCAGAAGAAGGAGTTCATCATAGGCACAGAAGAGAACATGCTCCACAGGTTGCGCAAGGAGGCGCCCGGCAAGGTTCTCTACGCTCCCCCGAATGCTACCTGCCCGAACATGCGCGAGATCACCCTCGAAGATGTTCGCGACGCCTTGGCCAAGATGCAATACAAGGTCGAGTTGCCGGCGGACATCATCAGGCGCGCGAAAATCCCCTTGGAGCGAATGATTGCCGCTGGCCGGCAGAACTGATTCTTCGTCACAGCAGTCCTAAGGCTGTCAACGTTGGCCCCAGGATGAAATACTCTCCGAAGGCTACCATCAGGATTCCGCATGAGCCGAAGATGATCGCGTGTACTCGGGGCGTCCACAGGTGCTTCGTTCTGAATACTACGAACGTGGTCAGTGTGTACCAGCCCAGGTCACATGACCAGTGCACGATCGCGAACACGACCACTATCACGGGCCCGAAGAACTGTGCATTGAATACCAAGAGCGCCCCGACAGTGGCCCACCAGAGCAGGAAGTAGGGGTTCGTCGATGTGGTGATCACACCTGCTGCCACCGGACCGTATGGAATCGATTCTTTCCGGGAAATGGCGAGGTTCTTCCTGCCCTCATACATTGAGAATCCCAGAAAGAGCATGAGCGTCCCGCCCACCAGCCCGATACCGAGTTTGACGTAGTCGTTCTCGAACACATAGTCCAGGCTGACGACTATCAGCGCCATCAGAGGGAACTCCACCAGCCCGTGACCCAAGGCTACCTTGATCCCGGCCTTCTCATCCTTGTAGCCCTTCTCCACCGTAGCCGCGAACAGGGGTCCTGGCATCATGACACCAGTCAGGGAGATGAAGATCGCAGAGGCGAAGAATACCCATATGTTCTCGGTGAACTCAAGCACGCAAGATGCAGCTGGTGTTCGGGTATATAACGGGTCGCGAGAACATCCGCCAATACACATAGATAAAATACACATGACTGGATTCAGTGCCCTGTGATGACAAGAGGGTCAGCTGAGGTCCGCAAGGACCTGTGATGAGCCCTATGAGTGCTGAAAGTCGTCGATGACAGCGTGTCGGAGGACCCGCAATTGGCCGCATCTAGCAGAACGAAGCAACCCGGACGCCCATGGGGCATCATATTGCTTGCCCTTTGGGAGTTCGCGGTCGGGATCCAGATGGTGCTGGTCGGCCTGGCCTTCCTGTCTTTTTCGGGTACACTCTTGGAGGGCTCGGCTTGGAGATCGCTGGCGTTCCTCATCGGCTTGGGATATTTCGTGATTGGAGTATCCGCCCTTCTCCTGGCCAGGGGTTATGTGAAAGGTTATGAGTCCTCACGGAGACGAGGGAGATCCGTGGCGGCGTTCGCTATCGCGTTTGCCATTCTAGGGGTTCTCTTCTTACCTCCCAAACTGTCCCCCGACTCACCGTTTTGGACCATCGTCGGGAACGTTGTCATACTGCTGTATCTCGGAAGCGACAAGGTCGTTGCGTACTTCAAGGGGCGCTCCAGATCCTGAGACCGCCTACAGTTCTGGATGCCTATCAAAATTGATAGTCATCCGTGATTCTGACAACTAGCCGATTTATCTGGCACGATGACTGGTTGGGGGACAGTCACTCTCCTCTCTCTTTTTTCTGTTTTTCTCTGATAGCGCTAGCTGGAAAGCGTCACGATGTAGTCTATGAACTTGTTCAGAGGCATGCCGTCGTGCCAGCGCATGATGAGGTTCCCTTCCTTGGATGGCTCGATCTTCGGGAGTTTGCTGTAGACGACTCTGAGCCTGCCATTGATGGGTCCAACATCCAGAGTGAATATGCGCCACGCATCCCCCCTCTGGCGTTTGTACCTGAAGGCATAGATGGGCATGAGGCCGACCCGCCTACAGTCATCCATCATCTCCGCTGCCTGCACCGCGAGCTTCTCGTTCCTGCTGAATCGGAGCACGTCGCTGACGGAGCTCTTTACCTCTATGGGCAGGGATAGGTCCGACCTGATTGCCACGAGGTCCACGCCTAGAGAACCAGCGCCCCTGATCACCATGAAGGGTCTCTCCTGGATGCGGTAGTAGGCCTTCTTCTCAGTGTCCTCGCAGGTCTTCGTGACGCGAGACAGCATGTCCTCGTCCGCGCGGAGAATGCCCTTGAGCTCCCGCTCAAAAATGCGTCCCATCGCCTTCGGGGCAGTAATTGGCGAGGGGCATTAAATCACTTGTTGCTACAGTCCGTGACAGCGGACGCAGCAAGGTCGTCGTCCATCAGCTCCTCCGGGAGCTCATCGAAGAACATCGCCTCGGCATCTCCGGAGCCCGCCTGCGCTCCGCAACCCTCGTCATCGGTCAAGGCGGAATACACCAGGTGCAGTCTCTTGATTGTGATGTCCGAGTAGTGCCATATGACATCGTACATGGCCGCGAGGTCGAGACAACGTATCATGACGCCGCACTGCTCCAACGCGATCCGCTTTGCCGCAGCTGTGGCCTCCTCGATCGTGCTGATCCTTCCACTGGGCAAGTTCCATCTCGCCTTCTTGTTGATCCTAGTCAGCGCAATGCCGTTCTTGCCTGCGATCACTAGCACCATCTGGCCTTTGCAGGGGGAGTACTTCAGGTCGGCGGGCTGGTCACCGAGGTCGAACTCGAACTTCCTGACTTCGAAGCGCGGGGTCGTGATGGCCAGGGCGTCGATCTCGTCCGCGGTCGGCAGCTCGATAAGCATGCGCTTGGGCTTCGGGCCTACGGGATGAGCCTTGCCCGATCTCTTGGGTATAGCACTGCCTCCCTTATGTTGGACAGACCCAGCATCTTCTGGACGTACCGCTCGACCCCGAAACCGAACCCGCCGTGAGGCGGCATGCCGAACCTGAACCCCTTCAGGTAGAAATCGAAAGACTCGAGGTTGAGGTTGTTCTCCCTCATCTGCTCCGTTAGGATCGCGTACCTGTGTTCGCGTTGTCCGCCGGAGACAATCTCCTGTCCCCGGTAGTCGAGGTCAAAGTATCCTGTCGTCTCGGGGTCCTCATCGAACCTCTTGGCGTAGAAAGTGCCTCTTTTAAGTGATGTTGGGAATTCAGTGATGAAATAAAGTTCACAATGTTTCTCGCGCTTCATGTACTCGCCGAGGACCTTCTCCCCTTCCGTGCCGAGGTCCTCCCCGTGCTCTATCCTCATCCCTTCCCTCTTGACGATCTCGATTGCGTCCTTGTACTTCACGCGCGGGAATGGTGTTGATGGGCTATCGAGCTTCGCGCCTAGGACCTCGAGCTCTCTTTGAGCGTGGGCGCGGACGTGCTCGATACCCGAGACCGCGATACCTTCCGCGACCGCCATGATGTCCTCAGAGGATTCGATGAAGGCAAGCTCCACGTCCAGCGAGATGAATTCGGCTATGTGCCTGATTGTATCAGAGGCCTCGGCCCGATATGCGTGCGCGACCTCGAATATCCGGTCGAACCCTGTCGCCATCAGGTTCTGTTTGTACAGCTGGGGACTCTGAGCCAAGTACGCATTCCTGTCGAAGTACTTGATGGGGAATAGTGTAGAGCCTCCTTCAGCACCTGCTGCCACTATCTTCGGTGTGTGCACCTCCACGAACCCGTTCCCCAGCAGAAACTGTCTGATGCCCTCGATGGCCTTCGCCTCAACCTGGAATACTGCTCGAACCTCCTCCTTCCTCAGGTCCATGAACCTGTTGTTGAGGCGGGTGTCGAGGTCAGCTCCCACCTTGTCGACGACACCAAGCGGGAGAGGTGTCTCCGCCCTGTTCAACACATCTATCTTGTCTGGGAGTATCTCGTATCCGGCCCTCGCCTCCTTGCTCTCCTTGACCGTGCCGGTTACGAGGACGACCGACTCGCGGGGAAGCGATGCGACGAGATCGAAAAGCTCCTTGCTCTTCTTCTTCAATAAGGTGACCTGGATGATGCCTTCTCTGTCCCTCAGCTGGAGGAACGATATGCCGCCCAGGTTCCTGAGGTCCTGGACCCATCCGCCCACGGTGATCTGTTTGCCGTAGTGCTCCGTGGTTATCTGATTCGAGTAAGTGATGTGCTGCCACTGAGGCAAGTACGTACCACCGGCTCGGCATAACCTAGCTAGGGATATTAACTGTTCTCTCGGAGTCTGTTCGACCGCGGAATCTGCGATGTCCGTCGTCTTCGCCGGTTCTGGGAAGGTTAATGACCCCGCAAGTGTTCCTCATCGAAAAGCCTGTCCCGGTGACCTTATGGATCTAATCGTCCTCGTCTATGTTCTCCTTATGATCGCCTTCGCGAAGGGATTCGGCGAGGTCGTCACTCGGATACATCAGCCTCCGATCGTCGGTGAGCTCCTAGCGGGGATCGTTCTCGGTCCGTTCATTCTGGGTTTTGTCTTCAAAGACCTGGACAATATGTACAGTGACGCGTTCATCAAGGACCTAGGCGACCTCGGGATGCTGTTCCTGATGCTGTATGTCGGCCTCGAGTTCTCCCCGAAGCTGATCAGGGCTTCGTCCATCTTGGGCGGGTTGATCGCGGTATCAGGACTTCTCCTGCCTCTCGTGCTCGGGCTCGTTGTTGGAGTGCTGTTCGAGCTAGAAGGGTTGACCCTCGCCTTCGTGGCCGTTGCGATCTCGGTCACAGCTTTGCCCGTCACGATAAGGATCCTGAAGGACATGGAGGTCCTCAAGTCCCGGACCAGCGCCACGATAATCAGCGCCGCGCTGATCACGGACGTCCTGTTGCTGTTCACATTGGGTGTGATACTTGGCAGCGCCGAGGGGACCAGGACGACGGAAAGAGTGCTTTACCTGTCAATGAGCTTCACGTTCTTCTTCGCCCTTGCGATCCTGTTCGGTCGCATCGTCGTGCCCAAGATATACTCGCTCTTGAAGTGGATGCGGACCGGAGAAGCGGCGTTTGCGGTCGCGGTCGTCATCGCGATCCTATTCGCTGTTCTGGCGGAGTGGTCGGGCCTGCCGGGTGTGATCGGGGCCTTCATTGCCGGGATGTTACTGAGGGAGGCGGGGACTGGTCTTCGCGTCTGGGCACGCGTCGAGGACATACTCTCAGGCGTCACGATAGGTTTTCTCGCACCGATATTCTTCGTCTTCATCGGCTTCTCCGTCGATTTCTCGACGATCGCAGACCACCTGCCACTGTTCGGCGCAGTCACCGTCGTCGCGATCCTGGGAAAACTCGTGGGATCGTACCTTCCCGCTAGGATGTCGGGTCTGAGCAACAACGAGTCCATGGCTATCGGCTCGATGATGATTGGGAAGGGCGCGATCGAGCTGGTTTTCGCCAGACTCGCGGTCGAGTCCGGGCTCATAGCTCAGGATCAGCTGTATCTGTTCTCGATCCTCGTGTTGATGGCATTCATATCGACAATCCTGGCGCCGGTCATGTTCAGGGTTTTCTACAATCGAGGAGTCATCTCGGGTGAGATACCTCAGGTGACCGGTGAGGCTTCGGAGATCGCCGAACATGTGGACTCGTCGCAGTATGCCTGATGGCTATTGGCGCTCCTTGGCATTCGAGCCATTCCGATTCGCGATGATTATGCCGATGACGATGATCACGCCGCACAGCGCAGTCCACGGCTCGACCAGTTCGTCCCTCAACAGCCAAGCGAAGGCAGAGGCGAACACCGGCATCATGTAAATGAAGAAAGCCATCTTCGAGACCTCCTCGTGCTCGAGGGACGATAGGTAGAGCACGGATGACACGGCCCCACATAGGATTCCTAGGGTCAGGACGTTCAGAGCAGAAATGGAGTCCAGCTCGAATCTCATGTTGCTCTCGAACGGGACTGCCAGTGCGAGCACTGCCGTGCCGAAGGCGAGCGAGAGTCCAATGATCAGGAACGGTGGGTTCCTTTCCAGCATCCCCTTCGCGGACACCCACGCGAGGCCGTACGAAGTTGCGGAGATGAGTATGAACACATTGCCAACGAAATCCTCATCGCCGAGCGAAACGCCCCCGCTTGCTACCAGCAGGAGAGTACCGAACACGGCGACGGCGGTGCCCATTGCCTTCGTCTTCGTGAACCCTTCGCCGAGCAGCACGACCGCGAACAGGAGGGTCATCACCGGACCGGAGGACTGAATGACCGACGCTATCGACGACGTGCCGTACTGCAGTCCGATGTTCTGGGCGACATTGGGTATCGAGACGTAGAGGAGACCGAGAGCGAGCAAAGGCTTCCACTCGATCCGGATCACACGGGCAATATCATTTGCGGGGTACTTCCAGAACAAAATCACAATCATGAGCGCCGAGGCGAGCACGAACCTCACGAGCCCGAGCATGATGGGCGAGAAGCTCTCGAGTCCAATCTGGATCAAGGGAAATGCGAGCCCCCACAAAGCGACAGCCGACAAAGCTGCTGCGGAGGTTGTCCACATCCCCTTCCTTGGCGGCATGATGAGATGGCGATAGCGAATCAGGATTTGATACTTTGGAGTGCAGGCCTCTTGAGGTTGGGCTGGCCGCATGTCTCTACGAATGGTTCTCCTTGACCTGTTTCTTCTTCCCGACGAGCTCGAGCCTGCGGCCCTCCTCGAACAAGCATTTCACAGCTTTGGCCGCTCTCGACGCCGAGGAGTATACTGGTATGTTCTTGACCCTCAACTCCTGCACGACCTCATCGATCTCCGGTCCGCCGACCCAGCACGCGACGATGGGCTTCTTGAGGTTCCTCTTCTCCTCGACGAGTTTGATCACGGCCCCGACATATTCCCGCGGCCTCGCGATCCCGGCGTGAACACAGACCATTATGAGAGAATCGATGTTCGGGTCCGAGAGCATGATGCTCCCCGTCGCGTGGTACCTGTGAAATCTTGCGTCTCCTGTCACGTCCAACGGGTTCCTCGCAGTGGTGATGGACGGCAGGTGCGGCAGCAGTGCGTCGATGGTCTTCTTGGTGAGGTTGGGGACCTTGAGTCCAACGGATTCACACCAGTCTGCGGTCATGATTCCGGCCCCGCCACCGTTCGATATTATTCCTACTCTGTCACCCAGTGCGGGCGGCTGGTATGCAAGAGCTCGCGCATAGTCGAACAGTTCGATGACGTCGTATGCCCTCTGGATATGCACTTGTCGGAATGCAGAATCGTAGACGACATCCGAACCGCTCAGAGATCCCGTATGGGTCGATGCCGCGGCGGAGCCAGCGGGCGTCCTTCCGGCCTTGATGACGACTATTGGTTTCTGACATCTGCGCGCGGCGTCGAGGAACTTCTTGCCGTCCTTTATGCCCTCGATGTACATGGCGATGACCTTCGTCGCGGGATCTTGGTCGAGGTAATCTATCAGGTCCGCGTCATCGACATCAGCCTTGTTACCGATGCTGATCACCCTGGACAGGCCGATGTACTCCCCATTGGCGTAGTAGATCATACCTATGCACAGTGCGCCGCTCTGGCTGATGAGCGCTATCTCTCCAGGCCTAGGCATGCCGAAAACGAAAGCTGCATCCAAATTGTCTATCGGGTCCTTGTATCCGAGTGTGTTGGGACCGATGAGCCGCATGTTGCCCTTCCGGGCGATTTGGAGTATCTCCTCCTCGAGCAGTCTACCTTTCTCGCCCGTCTCGGCGAACCCGGAGGAAATGACAATGACGCCCTTCACTTTCTTCTTCGCGCACTCCATCATGACCTTGGGGACGGCCTCGGCGGGGACCGCGATGATCGCCAGGTCGATATCGTCCTTGACTGCGAGCACGCTGGGCTGGACCTTGAGACCCATGATCTCGGGCACTTCGGGGTTGATAGGGTAGATTTTCCCCGTGTAACCCTGGACCAGGATGTTCTGGAGTATCTCGTAGCCGATCTTCATGGGGCTTCTGGAAGCTCCGATGACCGCGATGGATTTCGGCGAGAAAATCGGCCTGAGCTCCTCTACGGACCCCATCTCTTCTTCACTCGCAAGCGTCGAAGAGTTCTATGCGTGTTTAAGCCTTTCCACACCTCGTGATCATCCCCCTCTGGTCGACAATGCCTGCCGAGCAGGGCGGGCACGAGTGCGCTGGTGGATTCGAAACGGTTAATATATGTTGAGCCTCTTATCCGCTGGACCCGAATATCAGAGCGCCTGAATTCGCTTGGAGGAAGCTGAAATGCCTGAGAAGGTTACTGTATCGCTGATAAAGGCTGATGTCGGATCGATCGCGGGACATTCCCGCCCTCATCCTAGGATGATGGAGGTCGCATCCGATCTACTGGGGAAAGCCGTCAGGGACGGCCTCTTGAACGACTACTATGTCACCCGCTGCGGCGACGATATGCAGCTCTTGATGACGCACAGGAAGGGAGAGAACAACAAGGAGATACACGGGCTCTCATGGAATGTGTTCATGGCGGCCTCGAACGAGGCGAAGAAGATGCACCTTTACGCTGCCGGACAGGATCTGTTGACCGAGGCATTTTCTGGGAACGTGAGAGGACAGGGCCCAGGTGCTGCCGAGATGGAGTTCGAGGAGCGTCCCACGGAGCCGATGTTGGTCTTCATGGCGGACAAGTGCGGACCCGCTGCCTACTCTCTGCCGGTCGCCAAGATATTCATGGACCCGTTCACGACTACCGGACTCGTCATCGACCCGCGCGCCCACCTTGGATACGATCTCGAGATAGTCGATGTCGTGGATCATAAGAAGATCATCATGAGTTCGCCCACGGAGCTGTACGACATACTCGCTCTCATAGGCGACACGACGAGGTACGCCGTGAAGAGGGTCATTCACCACACACTCGGCATAACCGCAGTCATATCCACAGAGAAGTTGAACATCCTCGCGGGCAAGTATGTGGGGAAGGATGACCCCGTGATGCTTGTGCGATGCCAGTCCGGGCTTCCAGCAGTGGGAGAGGTTCTGCAGCCATTCGCGTTCCCGCAGCTAGTCGCCGGATGGATGAGAGGATCGCACTACGGGGCATGGTTCCCCTGCGGAGTCGACCAGTCTGACCCGACATACCACGATGGCCCACCGAGAGTGTGCGCGTTGGGCATCCAGATAACCAACGGCAAGATCCAGGGCGCCGAGCCGCCAGGCTCGAGACCCGGAGAACACAAGCCGATGGACTACTTCGCGGGGAAGGAATGGGACCCAGTCCGGAACAAGGCCATGGAGATATCCATCTACATGCGTGGGCACGGGCCGTTCATGCCTGGGATAGTGTCCCCCGAGGAACTCGAGTACACAACGAGGCCCGAGATACTGAAGAAGCTCGAGCCGAGGATGCAGCCTCTCGAATGAGGTGGGTACGCTGAGCGTCCGCAAGCCCGTCATCGTGGTCAACTTCAAGACTTATCCTGAGGCCAGCGGACAGGGTGCCCTGGCCATCGCCGCTCTTTGTGAGCAGGTGTCCGTCGAGACCGGAGCCTCCATCGTCGTAGCCCCTCCGCTCATGGATTTGGCCGTCGTCGCGTCCAAGGTCAAGATCCCGGTGTTCGCGCAGCATCTGGACGGTGTTCCCTCCGGCAGCACGACAGGACATGTGACTGTGGAGAACGCCAAGGCATCGGGCGCTGCTGGCACGTTGGTGAATCATTCCGAAAGGCGCCTCCGGATATCCGAGATACACGAGCTCATTGACCGGACCAGGGCGAGCGGGCTCCTTTCGATTGTTTGCACGAACAATTTGGCGGTGAGCAGGGCGTGTGCGGCGATGGAACCCGACTTCGTAGCCATTGAACCACCCGAGCTGATAGGCGGCGACATTTCCGTCACAACGGCCAACCCGAAGATCGTTGCGGATACTGTCGAGTCAATCAAGACGATCTCCAGGAATGTAGGTGTGCTCTGTGGAGCGGGGGTCAAGAACGGGAGGGACGTCGCCAAGGCACTAGAACTTGGAGCCGATGGCGTGCTTCTTGCCAGTGGCGTCGTCAAGGCGAAGGATCGGAAGGCAGTTCTCCTCGACCTAGTGTCAGGATTGAAGGATTGAACGAAGCGTACGTGTAACAGCGCCTGTTTTCAGCAATTCACTCATCATCAGTCCCGATGCGGCGCGTTCGGATCACGGCGGTGTCATCGGCCTTGCTCTTTTCCCTCGTGGTCTTCGCGCCGTGTCACCCTGGAGGTTCGTTAGATTCTATTGCATCGAGCCTCTTGGATTCGTCGCCATCGATGCTCATCTGTGAGTTCTATCCGCGCGGGCTCTGCGACGACGAGTACATGACCCTGTTCAATGCGGGGACCGCCGCGTGCAACCTGAAGAATTGGTCTGTGACTGACGGGGAAGGGACCGTCGCGATCATGCGCGATTGTTGGGTTTCGCCAGGCATGAGCATCTCAATGTCCTTCAATTCCACATCCTACTCTGCCGCATTCGACCACCGCCCTGCAATTGCTCTTGATGATGAGACCGAGCCCGGTGCCGTGGTCGCAGGGACTTTCAGGCTAGGCGATCTGGGTGATGAGATATCTCTCGTCGCACCAAGCGGCTTAGTCGTTGACGCCGCATGTTATGGACGACCAGGAGACACTCCGCAGCTGTGGCTGGGGGATCCAATTCCCGTCCCGAAACAGGGAGAGGTGCTAAGGCGAGTGCGAGATGGGCCGGGCTACCACGATACCGACAGATGTTCGGACTGGGCTCCATTTCGTGAATTCAGGTACGGATACACGGACATGCCTGGGCTTCAGGTGGAGGTCGAACCGGGGCAGTTGACAGCGTTCACGAGTCCTGATTCGTCGCTCGCGGTCCTGATGGGTTGCGTCCGCAGAGCTCAGCAGAGCATTAGGCTGTGCGCTTACGAGGCCTCCTCCGCAGAACTCTGTGTCTCGATCATGGAAGCATTATCTCGGGGTGTCATTGTTCAGCTTCTCGTGGACGGGGCGCCTGCTGGGGGTCTCAGCGAGGACGAGATCCTGTTCCTCTCGGTGCTCACGAAGAGTGGAGCCGATGTGCGCGTGCTGTCGGGGAACGCGAGCAACGACATCATACAACACGTCTATCACTTGCACGCCAAGTACGGTGTCTTCGACAGACTGGAGGTCGTCGTCCTCTCGGAGAATTTCGTCGAGTCGGCGTTCCCAACAGACCAGATGAGAGGGAACAGAGGCTGGGGTGCTCTCGTCTCGAATCAGAAGCTGGCTGATCACCTAGGACGGCTCTTCGAGTCTGATTCAAGGATTACCCGACCGGATGTCAGGGCATGGCGCCTGGATCACAGGTTCGACGAAGCAGCAATCCTACCACGCCCTCAGGAAGCAACTCAACCCGCTAGGGTGATAGAACCACTGCGGTCCAGCAGTCCCGCAAAGGTCTCCGTTCACATCTCTCCGGACTGCTCTGATTCCGAACCTTTCATCTGTGGTCTTTTGTCCAAATCCAAATCCTTGGTTGGTGAGCAGTTTCAGAGCGATTTGGTGTGGTCCACGAGGTGGTCGAGCGACACCTGCACAAGCCCTCTTCTTGCTGCTATCACAGCGTCAGTCCGCAACGGGTCTGCAACGAGGATCTTGTTCGATTCCAGCTGGTTCAACCTTGAGCGGAATACCGCCACTTGTGAGTACCTTCGCGCTGAGACAGCGTCTGTGGGAGAGGCCAGCGAGTTCCGCATGATGGATCAGGGAGGGCCAGTCGAGTTGCTTCACAACAAGGGTCTCGTCATCGACGAGAGACTGAGCGTGGTATCCAGCAATAACTGGGTCTTCGCCTCGTTCGCGAGGAACCGAGAGCTCGCGCTCATCATTGACTCGTCCGAAGTCGCATCCTTCTTCTTGAACGCGTTCTCTATCGATTGGCTGGGGGACGAATCGCCCCCAGTAGCCGATGCCGGGGAGGATGTCGTAGTGCGCTTGGGCGACCGTGTCGTTCTCAACGGAAGCTCTTCCAGGGACGATCACGCCATCTCGTCATGGTCGTGGGATGTGTACTCGGACGGAAACATTGACGGGTCCGCTTCCAGATTGGAATTCCATGCCCTCGAGCCAGGCAAGCATGAGGCAGTGTTGACGGTCGAGGATCCTTGGGGCAACCGCGATACGGACATCATGTCCTTCACCGTGCTTCCTTCCTATAGCACGCCAGCGCGGTCATTCCTCGAGGAGCGAATCGGGTGGCTCTTGGCGACGGCATGCGTGTTCGGAAGCCTTGCGGGGGTCTTCATAGCGCGCAAGATTAATCATGGGGCATCCGATTGACGGGTCCACATGACCCTTGTGCGTCAATTCTCCCCGACTGACATTCCTCAGGTCGCTGAGGTCGTGAATCAGTCGTTGGGCGAGAACTATCCGCCTTCCCTGTACTTGACCGTCCACAATCTCTGGGGGGAAGGATTCCTAGTCATCACCGACGACAGGCAGGTGATTGGATTCGTTGCCGCGGTGCCGGCTGGGCAGAAGGTCGCGAGGGTTTTGATGCTTGCAGTCCTCCCTGAGAGCAGGAGACGGTCGCTCGGAAAAGTGCTGATGGCTGAGCTGTATGCCAGCTGCAGGGCCAAGGGCTTTGATACGATCGTGCTCGAGGTCAGGAAGAGCAACAAGAGCGCCATCGGCTTCTATGAGCGTCAGGGATTCGCGATCTCCGGCGAGATCAAGAACTTCTACAGCAACGGAGAGGAAGCTTGGAAGATGATGAAGAGCCTTCAGAATTGAGCGCGGGTTCAGCTGTAACCTCTCTTGTCGTCGTGAACGTGATAGTTCCAGTAATGATACGGAGAAGATTCTTTCTCGGAAATGCTCACATCCGTGGATACCCCGGCCATGTAGCTGCCGTATCGCTCTTTGATCTGTTCCTCGACTGGGCGGGCTCGTTTGAGGGCATCCTTGATGTGTTTCTGCTCGATCAGCTTCGCCCCTTCCACGACTGCAAGGTCGCCCGCGGCACGCACCAATCCGCCTAGCTCCCTTAGCCTCAGGGTGAGCGACCTGTCCTTGTTGTCGATGCCCTTCGCCCGCTTCCTCGCCTCTTCGATGATCTCTTGGATGGCAGCACGAGTCGCATGCGGTATCCTCGCGTCCATCACGATCTCCTGGGCAACGAACTGAGCGATCCTGAAACGGTTGTGCTCCGTGTCCGGCATGACCGTCTCCACCAGCACTTCGTATCCCCCGCCGTTTATCCTCGACCTAAGTGGCGAGAGTATGTGCGGCAGGTCCTGGATGTTGCACGCACCGACGAATATGAAATCGCAGGGCACGTTGTCCACGCGGACGCTAGCTCCTGCGCTCTGCGGGTTCCTCCCTGCTATCGGAAACCGCTTCTCTTGCATCGCCGTTAGAATGAACCTCTGAAGATGACCCAGGTGCGGCAGCTCGTCCACGAAGAGCACTCCCTGATGGGCGCTGTGGATCGCCCCCGCAACCACCCGATCGTAAGGTTGTGTGCCGAGCTGCGGATGTCCTCCGTAGGGATCGTGTCGGACGTCTCCCAGGAGTTCGACCTCACTCGCGCCTGTGGCGAGCAAGAAAGGCTTCCTCCCGATCGGCACGATGACCTTCTTCGGGCTCTCCCTCTCGAGTTCACGCCTCTTCTCGAGCGCTGGTTGGTCGAGCACCTTGATCATCTCCCCAGCGCGCTCGAAGACAACGACCTCCTCCTTGCCGAAGCGTTTCCTGGTCGTGGTGACGCGATCCCTTCCTCCGAGCTGACCCATCGTGACTTCGACGAGCCCTCCTAGTAGGTCCCCGAACGGGTTGTTGGGCGTAGATTTGACTTGCGCCGCCTTGGTCCTGGAGCATTTGGGACAGAAACCGTCCCTGGGGGACGAGTATGTGCCGCAGTTTGCGCACCTGTAACCCAGTCGTTCAGCAACGTTGACTGGCGCCTCCTTCGGGTCGATGAACTCTCCCTCAGCGAAGCCCTTGGTCTCGAGCTCCTTCTCGACCTCGGCCTTGTTTCGCACCTCGACTATTGGCCGCTCGGGGTTCTCTGGGTTATGAACGACCCTGATCTCCTCGGTCGGCATCTCAAGATGCAGAGACAGCGCCTGGGCTATCATCGATTTGCCAGTTCCAGGCGGACCCACGAGCAGGAAATGCCGCTTCTGCGACGCTGCCAGCCTCGCAAGGCGGACTGCCTCCTCCTGACCAACGACTCTCTCTAGCGGGTCGTGAGAGATCTTGATGTCCTCTGTTGTCTCCAGGTCCTCGAGATGCTCGGGAGCCTTCGAGGCAGAGTCTTCCTCTGTGGTCATTTCAGTCACGATGTTCAGCTGAGGTCTTCCTTCGTCAACACCTCGACATTCGTCGGGAGCTTGGCGATGTTCCCCAGCTTAACACCTACGACCGTGCTGATATTCTTTTCCACTGCGATATCGAGTATCCTCTGCGTGATGATCCCGTCCAGG
>Ga0154903_145_pt2 | contig 25369 bp, 21 predicted proteins | sample Rifle2008BG19ft_FD_105584 | JGI IMG/M metagenome (GOLD analysis project Ga0154903, IMG submission 105584) | Euryarchaeota archaeon RBG_19FT_COMBO_56_21
ACTGAGATGTGTTCCCGTCCTCAGGTTGTGGGGAAATGGACAGAGGAAGATCCAAGACTGGTTTCTGTGATTATGGCAAAGGCAACGAAACAATTACTCTTGGCGTGTTAATTGAATACAAGTACCTCAAGTACAACGACATCCAATGGGCATACAACTTTGTTCGGAAGGCGACAAACGAGGTAATTCACCGGGATAATGAGGTCAGAAAGATTCTCAACAAGCCTGAGGATATCAAGATTCTCGTCCAAGCGGCCGGAACGGGAAATAGCCTTCATCTCGAGTTTGTCTTTGCCGCGGCTGAGTCGCTTCGAGGGATGGACATTGACACACTCTACAGGATCCTCAGCATAGGCTACCTAGTTAAGAAGTTGTTTGATTATCTCTCCAAAGAGTCAGAAGATGGCAGATACATCTGCAGACGGTCGAACGTCGATAGGATAGTTGTGTCCACGCACACTCAACGTTTTGGACCTGGAGGATCGTTGACGGAAGACGTTAGGGAGATCATTGAGGCAGAAAGTGGAACTGAGGAGTTCGAGCTCAGGATTCGCCGCTGAGACTATCAGCTTGAGAAATTCCAACCCTGCACGACATGAGAGATTCTGTCCGATGAAATGCCCAAGTCGCTTTGCGGAGCATGTCGGTGTGTTGTCGATCTCCGCCGGAGTGAGGAGCATCATCGAAGATCCCAGTCAAATCGATGCGCTACTGAAGAGTAGTTTGCATTCTGCACCATTTGAACCTCGTTCTAGACGATCCACAATCTTCGCTGACCCTGCCACAACTCTTTCATACTGAGTGTATCATTGAATGCGCATGGCAATTCCCATCGAGCTCGTGGTCGACGTGAGCGGCACTCCTGGGAATACAACACATTTCGGCATGGTCAGTTTCAACAGGCACACAAAGGATTCGATTTTGAATGATTTCTTCGCGCATCACCCGAACCTCCGAAGAACCAAGGGTAGATCTCTGACGCTGCAAGATTGCCTGAAGGTGATAGACGCATTGAACCAGAATGATGTTCGAATGGTCTCCATGAGATTCACAGCGAATGATTGGAGCTATCACAGAAACCAGTGGAGAGGTAGACACGAAATCGATGAACGTATATGTGGAGCTATCTACTACAACATGGCTCGGGTAGTCTGCCGAAGCAACTGCCGTTATGACCTCACCAGTTGTGTAGAGAGTCAACTTGGAGACATCAAACGAATATTCCACCACTGCAAAAGGCTTGCAGCGCTGCGCAACATAGAATTCGAGTTCTATCAATCCACGGATTCAATGAACAGAAGCATCAGGATCGCGGATTTCATCGCTTATTCCGGAAAGGTCGTGAGGTCCTTGGACGTTGGCCCTTTCAAACACTACAAGATACTCACTGCGCCATCGACCCTTGAGCGCAACATGAGATTCCTGTTCTCATAAGAACACATCATCTCCCATGGAGGTACCCTTTCACTTCACGGCAGAATCTTATTCCTACACGCCGCTACTTCGGGCATCCTCCATGGGATCCGTTCGTGAGGTGAGAGATGGCAGAACCTGAAGTTCTCCGATCTTCCCTCTGGTAAGCACATTGCATTTCTCCTTATATGAACATGCCCGAAGTTGCAGGACCGTGATGCGCAAATATGTGCATAGATGAAGATTCGCCCACTTCTGTGGGGAGCCGGCGATGCTCTTCATCGAGCGAACGCTAGAATGATCTGCATGCACGGTCCAGTGAATCTAGAGATTGACGATTGGGATGCCTCCGAAATCTACTCGCGTACATAACTCGCGTTTGGCACGCGCGTTCTGAACGACTGTGAACATCTTAGCGACATCGGGGGAGACGTTCGTCTCTGTAATCCGTTTGCGAAGACCACGCTTTTTCGTGCAGTATTCGTGCGCAAATGTCCTGGTGATGGTTCTGACTTTACTGAAGTCTAGAATGACTTCTGAGTTCGGCAGAGCCTCAACATACGAGACGAACTTTGCGGCAGTCTCCCTTAGCGCCAGATTTGGAGTCAGCATGGCCGCTACGTTGATTGTCTTGGCCCGCGAAATCAGAGACACTAACCTCCTTTGACAAATACGGTATCCTCACACAGATAAGGGTTCCGTCTGGGGAATAGGGATCTTCACTGAGGTTAGTTCGGAGCCGTATCTCACTCTTCGAGAGTGTCATCCACCTGGGTGAAATACCCTTCAAATGAGTTGGACCAGCATCTGAGATAGCTTTGGTTCATATGCGTACACATGCACATTAGGAAAAGACCATAAGGACGGAAAGACGATACGAGTACGGGTGGAATCGATGGTAGGGAAGACGAAGAAGAAGATAGGCAAGACGAAAAGGAAGAAGATAGGGAAGACTAAGAAAGCAAAGAAGACTCTGTTCTTAAAACAGACGGAAGAACTGTCTGCGAGCGCGTTCACAAGAGGCACATTAGGAAAGATCGACGACAAGATCGACGCGACAGTCTTGAAGCTGGATGACCTCGCCAACCTCATCCGTGAGCAGATCCCTGACGACGTGGCTTGGGAGATTTCAATTGAGGGCTGGCTGGAGGCGGGCACGGGCGACGTGTTACCTGGCTTAAAAGGAGGCTTCAAGGCCACGCTCACGCTGAGCAGCAGTGGTAGGGAGAAGTAGCTCCCCATCGCATCCAGGAATCACATTCATGTCGGGGTAATCGGCTCGATTGGAGTCTTACGCGGTCGATGAAGCGGTCTGAGCCTCGGAAAAGACCATAGGGAGAAAGGGCGATTAACCCTTCGTCTGGAGATATGGCTGAAGAGAAGGTCAACCTGGAGTCACCTCTCAACCGCGAGAAGGAGAAACGGTTCGATTGGCTCGGAGCTGCGAGTGACTATGAGAACGCTCTGAAGCTGATTCCCAAAGAAGGATCCAAGAGAATCGCTGACACCCTCGAGCGGAAGGCATACGCCCTTTACAAGGCAGCTCTGCAATCCGAGACTGTTGACGAGTTCCATGATAGGGCGAACAGGGCCGCCAAGTGCTACGCTGAGGCGAAAGACGCTCAGCTGAAGGTCGACGGACCGGAAAGCCGGGCGAGGACCGACCGATGCGACGCGATGCTGGCGTTCATGAAATTCCTGCGGTCGGCCGATGGCGTCGAACGGAAGCGCCATTCTGACGATTCATGGAGATTGGCAAAGGAGTCTATGGACGGGTTCGCGATTGTTGACAACGCTCTCGAATTCTGCAAGACCTACAACGAACTGTCTTTCAGCGCGGTTTTTTCAGAACAGCTTGTTCCGGACTATCAGACCAGAAAGAAGACAGTCACCGAGGCAGTGAAGTACGGGGAGAAAGCGGCGGAGCTCAGCCGTAGGTCTGATGATCCGGGAGTGACTATCAGAACCCTGGTTCTGATCTCGGGTCTCCTCGAGATGGCAGGGGAACATGGTCTCTGCGGAGAGAATGCTCAGAGCTGCCACAAGAAGGCACTGGACTACTGGCAGAGGGCAGAGGCCATATCCAAGGACGCAGTCCTGGAATGTCTGCCGTACGCATGGATCATGGGAGATGCTCCGATTGACCCGAATCGAGACATGAAGCAGGAGTTGATGGCATTTGAGAAAGCACTCGAGCTGGTCCGGAAATCCGGTGACCGGCTAGCAATCGGTCATGCGCTAGCGGGATTATCGTTCTACACCGATTGGATCACGGATTCTACAGAGGACAAGGAAGTGATCGATGCGCTCAAGAAAAAGGTTCTCAGCTACGCCATCGATTCGAAGAACGAGTTCTCCAAGATTGGGTTGTTGGCTCGTGCCGGTTCGAACATCTGGGTCATGTCGCCACACGCAGCGTACTATTGGTACCTAGCCTGGAAAGAGAACGATCTCAAGAGGAAGCGAGAGTATGCTGAGAAGTCTCTGGATGCGGTTCCTGAGTTCAGCAGACTTGCGCACCTCAGCGGTTACACTTGGTACATTATCGACGCGGACGGTCTCGAAGGAGGCTCCTTGAACGAACTGGCGAAGACAGAAATGGACAGAGATCGGAGACGCGCACTGCTTGAGAGGGCGGTCGACTGCTTCACCAGGGCAGTGAAGGCCCTTGAGCAATACGATGCAGCAATGAAATACAATCTCGGAATGAACCACGGGATTCTGGCAGACATCCTTGCTGGACTGGCCGAAGCTACGACGGATCGCGAATCCAAGATACGAGCTATGAACGAAGCAATAGGATTGCTGAAGAAGGCCATTGAAGAATACACCGAAGGGATGACCGAGATATCCATGACGAACGATCCTACTTCATGCCATGCGCTGGGGCAATTCCAGGGTGACCTTGGGGAGCGGTATTTGAGCCTGTACGAAATCGTCGGTGATTCAAGCTGTATGAACTGCGCAATCGAGAGTTTCGAGAAATCATCGAACATGTACTTGAAAGCTGGTCAGCCAAGCAGAGCAGCGGAGAACATGTGGGAGGCGGCTAAGGTCTACGATCAACTGGATGACTCGGCAAAAGCTGCGGAAAGATTCCAGTCAGCGTCGAAGTTGTTCATAGCCAGCGGGGAGAACATACCTCGCCTCAAGGGCCTCTATTCGGACTACGCGACCTATCTCGAAGCCTGGGCCGAGTTTGAGAGAGCCAAGTATCATCACGTGCGGCAGGAGTACCCGCAAGCTCACGCTCATTTCAAAACGGCTGCACAGCTACATGAGATTCTACCGAAGTGGCGCTTCCTTGCATCCAACTACCAAGCATGGGCCCTGATTGACAGGGCTGAAGCCTTCAGCAGGGAGGACCGCAGCGCGGAAGCGGCCCAAGCCTTCGAAGAAGCAGATAATCTCTTCGAGAAATCAAGGACGTCGCTGGAAGAAGCCAACAAACGCGCGGAAAACGCCGATGAAAAACGGATGATCATGGGACTGCTAGTTGCCTCGGAATCGAGACGGAAATACTGCCAGGCCAGAGCGGCAATCGAGACCGCAAGGCAGATGGACATCAAAGGAATGAACTCTTCCAGCAGTGAGATGTACAAGAAAGCAGCAGATGATCTGGAAGCGCTGGCGAGTGCGATGTCTTCCGAACAAGACAAAAGGGAAATGAAGCTGATCGCCGTTCTCTCCAGGGCTTGGCAGAAGATGAACCAGGCAGAGGCGGAGGTCTCGTCCGAACCGTATGCGGAAGCGGCTCGACTGTTCGAGGAGGCCAAGGACCTCTGCGCCAATGACAAGCTGAAAGCCCTCGCCCTTGGAAACAGCCGCTTCTGTAAGGCGCTCCAGGCGGGGACCAGGTTTGCGGACACCAGAGAGCCTTCCCTACACGCGACTGCTACCAAGAATCTCGAGAGTGCTTCAAGCTTCTACTTGATAGCAGGAGCTGACAACAGCGCGGAATACGCCAGAGCGAGCAAGCTGTTGTTCGACGCCTATGCCTATCTTGACGAGGCGAGCCAGGAAAAGGACCAGCAGAAGTCGGCAAAGACATACGCACTCGCAGCGAAGGTGCTTCACGCATCCTCGGAATCCTATGCAAAGGCTGGGCAGCCGGGTAAAAGAGACCAAGTGATGAAATTCCTTGACAGGGTCAAGAAGGACAGGGAACTCGCCCTATCGCTGACGGAAGTGTTCGAGGCTCCGGTCGGAGCCTCCTCCACGACCGCATTTGGTGCTCCGACGCCGACGCAGGAGGAAGCAGTCGGTTTGGACCGATTCGCTCACGCAGACATCCAGGCTACTCTGATCGCCGGGTCTGAGGATGTGAAGATCGGGGAGATCTTCGACCTGGTGATCGAACTTGTCAACGCCGGGAGAGGTCCTGCTCAGCTCATCAAGCTGCAGGACCCCGTCCCGGAAGGTTTCACGCTGAGGGAGGAGCCAGGAGGCTATCGGATGGAGGACAGCTACCTGAATCTGAGGGGAAAGCGCCTCGATCCACTGAAGACGGAGGAAATCAAGCTCGTCCTCAAGCCGACCCACCGGGGCCAATTCGTCCTGAAGCCCCGGATCCTTTACCTGGATGAGAGCGGGAAATACAAGTCTCATGAACCTGAACCGATGAGGGTTACGGTCGGGGACGAAGCGACGGAGCCAGCAGATAAGGCCTTCCCCACGGACACACGAGAGGCAGCGGAAGCGCGCTCATTGCTCGCTGGCCTGAACGTCGTCACCTTGTCTCACTATCGCATCGTCGGCAACTACGTGCGTTACGGGGGAGCTGTGTGTAACTCTCTGAAGGATGCACGCCAGAAGATCATGGCCGGGTGCCGCAGCTCATCCCCGAAGAGGGAGAACTACATCATCTGGGCGCCGCCGGGAAGCGGCAAGACCTACTTCGTGCAGGAGGTTGCGGCTTTGCTCGGAGATTCCGTGTACTACCGTGAACTCAATCTTGCCAAGCTCGACGAGGCGGGATTTCGTTCTGGGCTTGTGGAGCTTCGCGACGCTCAGGGGCCCTGCCTGTGCCTCGTGGACGAGGTGGACGCCAAGCCGGACGAGTCCTGGCCGTATGAGGTACTAATGCCGTTCCTGGATGCATCGGCTACAGAAGGAGCACGACTGGGCTTCGTGTTGGCGGGGAGCTCGGGCTCCAGCCTCGAGGAGATGAAGAGGACGCTCGCATCCCGAACAAAGGGTTCCGACCTCCTCAGCAGAGTCCCCACTGACAACGAATACTCGATCCCGCCGATGGGCGTCGGCGACCGATTGTTGGTCGTGCTGAGTCAGTTCAGACAGGCCGGTAAGCAGATGGGGCGTGATGTTCGGGAAGTGGAGAAGCTCGGCCTGTACTACGTCGCCCTCAATCCTCGCCTGTCGAATGCCCGTCAACTTCGCGAATTTGCGGTGCGATGTGCGGAAAGAGTGCTTCCAGGCGATGATCGGCTCAAGTACGATAGTCTCTTCCAACCTGGGGACCTGGAGAACAAGTTGTTCTGGAGGGATGCACTCAAGTCAGCGGGCGATCTGGTAAACTCATTCCTCTTGGTCGAGGACTGAAGAACTAGGAGCACGAATGCCCTGACTTGATTTGGCTGTTGTCCTCCAAGAAAAGACCACCGGGAAGGAAAGGCGAGAAGGAAGAGGTTTGACGTCCGATGGAATCATTGCTTGGCTCACTGAGGAGGCCACGGGATGTCCCACCACACTTGGCCCGGAGCAGCCCCTGGATCGGTTGAGTCCAAATCCCAGTACCCGGCTATTGACCACCGCACTACAGTGCACGGCATGAACCAGAAACTCTCCAGATTGCCGATGGAAGAAGCCGTGAACTCTACCTGCAACTTCGACCCGTCAATCGTGAATGGTAGACTGGCCAGAACCTCTCCTGTGGCATAGTCCTGAATGAAGGCGAAATACTCCAATTCGTAGTACACCAGCTTGATAGAGTAGAGCGATAGTATGTTGTTGTATTTCATGTTCCATGGTTCGGGATCAATCCACATGAGCCATTCTAGAGCTTTGAATCCGGTGGGCAACGGGGATCCTTCCTTCGGAAGGTCAGCGGCAACCTCCATCCCGAATGTGTATGTCTTCGCCTTGTACGAAAGCGAAAAGGACAGAATGTCGAAGTATCCGACTTTAGTCAAGGATGTGGTGTCAGGCCACCAAAGAACTATGTCGCCAGTCTCCCAGTCGATCTTAGGCCCGAGGTCTCCCGTCCTATCCTGAACCACAATCTTCGTGGTCCCTGCAGAGACTCCGTTCGGAACCAGCAATATTCCCACTACAATTGCACTCAATAACGCTACCATTACTTTCCTCATTCACTCCCTCCTCCTCGAACCAACCTCGAGGCTACGTATCTAGGCAACTGACTTCGTATTAGAAAATTTGCCTAGGAGTTCTCGGCAAATGCCGATTGGTCGCACAATCTCCGGCGTCATGAGGTGTGTCATAAGGACAATGACAGAGGAGTTCGGATCGGCGCTGAGAATCTCCCTCAACGAGAATATCGCTTTCTCAGCAATACTCGACCACACTCAAGTTTCCTAGAAATGTCGACCTTCTTGATGGCCTTATGGCTATCCTTCGCTGCTTTGATGATTATTGAGGCAGCTTTGTCGTCCTTTATTTCCAGTGGTCTATTGAATGAGACTGTCGCCATTCTTATCACTTTGTTGTGATGCTTTTGCAGATATTAGTACTGCCAGTACTACAATTAGCATTCGAGTTCATGTAGTCTACGACACGACTTGCGCAACTGGCGGACCAGGAGAATCATCTCGTGCAGATGGAGCATCGCAAAACCTCAATGGCTTCCCATTAGAGCAGCCAAACAAGCGAGTCTTCTGACACAAATTCCATTGCGATTGTCGAGATATCCTTGATCCTCTTCTTGCGAAGCTCCCTGAATACCTCACCTGCAGAATCCCCGAACGCCAAGACGTTTCCGTTATCTAACGCAACATACTCGTTTGCATACTTGGACCGAAGCTTGTCCATGTTGCTCATCGCCCAGAGCTTGTTCTTGGCTGAACGCTCCATCTTCTGTCGAATTTCGATCATCCATCAGGAGAGAACGCACTGGCACACTGACCGTTCATAGCCATTCCTCTATTCCGTTCCTCCATGTAAGTAAGCAATCCCACCATAATATGCACAGATGATATCCCTTTCTAGTACAATCATCAGTCACTGGGGTCACATACCGGTGCGAGCGGTGTCCAGGCACTCATTTGGACAGTCTACGATCCGCCAGCCGTTCCCCATCCCGACAAAACGTCCTAACCGAAATCTCGTCGCGCGGACCAAGTCCATGGAAAGTGATGTGGAAAACGATGCGCCAGAGGGGATTGTGAGCTCCTTGCCACAAGTTCTGCGCCTGGTATTCGCCCGATCCTATCGTGATCCACCTTTCATGTCCTTCCGAAGTCTGTGGCTCCAAACGAGACCAATATGTCTAAGCGACGGCTCAGGCTAATTCTCGAAATTGCTTTCTGCCCACGAGAACAAGGAGCAAGAAAATGAGAAAGGAAAAAGGTTTCAACTAGGTGTTGGCCAGTCCGATCAGTTCCTTCAACATCATGTTGACCTGGTTCACCTGCTCCGTCTCCAGCAGCACGCGCTTCTCGAGCTCGATCCTCTCTGAGTCGAGCACCATCTGGAGCTCCTCCATCTCCCACGAGTAGTCGGCGGGCCCGCCCATCTCGTACTTCTCCATCAGGGACACATACGGCTCGTATATGTCCACGTAAGGAGCGAGATGCCCCTGGGCTCCCCAGTTGAGGTGCACTGCCCCGGGCGCGTGCCTGTCGTTCTCCCATTTCCAGACCTCGTAGTCGAAGAACGCGTTCCAAGTGAGTCCGACGTTCCAGAGCTCGTCCAGCGCGCCGTTGAGGTCCCCCATCTCGAGGAACTCAAGCGCCTCCGTCAGCCAGATGCAGTCCCACTCGACCTGCTGGGTCGGGTATATGACTCCGTCCCAGCAGCTGAGCGCGGTCCATTCCTTGTTCACCAGCTGGCTGACCTCCATCAGGAGCGCGTTCGCCTCCGCCTGGTCCTCGACGGTCAGCTTCGGGGCGGCTCTTTCGTACTTCCTAGCTAGGGATTTGAACTCGTCTATCGCCATGTCCAGTTCCGATACGTCCACACCTATGGGCTCGTAGTCCTTCGGGTCGACGCTCTTGGCGATGTTCGAGGCCCTCTCAAGGAACTTGTACGGCAGGATGGATGCCGAGTCGATCTCGACGAGCACATTGTGCATCACATTGACCTGCATCGCCATGTCGTCGTAGTGTATCAGGTCCAGGTTGTCCATGTTCGTGTGGTAGATCGCGTCGTAGCCTGGGACCGTGTCCGAGAACGTTATCCCCGGGATGCCGGCTGCGGTCAATGTCCACCCGTCCTGCCACGAGCTGAGCTGCGTCGTCACAGACCAGCCCTCGGGCAATAGACTAGGGCTTGCTGCGAAGACCTTCCTGACAAGCGGCGCGAGCTCGTAGTTCGCCCTTCCTGTGAACGGCCCTGAGGTCCCGTCGAACCACGCACCGCCCAGGCCCTCGATGTTCAGGAAGGCGATGGCGCTCATGGCCCAGTCGGGATGTGCCTGAGTGATCATGTACCACGCGCCCACGAGCCACTCGTAGTACGCGTCCGTGTTGCCGTACTCCTCCCCAGTCGTGGCTATGAAGTACAGGTCGTGCTCGGGCATGTATCCGGCCTCCTTGATCGCCTTCGCCCACGCGAGCATGCCCGCGATGGCGGAAGTGTCGTCCGAGGCGCCGTAGAACCACGCGTCATGGTGCCCGAGTATCAGGATCGGGTGCTCGTGGTCCTCGCCGGGGTAGACCCCGATCACGTTGTGCCCGTCGCCGTTGATCGTGAGCGTAACGTGCGAGACCATGGTGCCCATGACGGGCCCCTGCTCAACCATGTCGACGACCTTCCATCCGTCCTCCCTCGAGATGACTATCAGCGGGACCCAGTCATCGTCGTAGGTGGCGTCGAAGCTTCCGAGCGAGTCCTCCCACTCGTAGTATGACGGGTGGCTCATGGTGCTGATGATCACGCCCTTGGAGCCTGAGACAGTCGCCTGATGACCCACGAGGTTCACCCAGAACCAGTCCGCGTCCCAGTCGACCAGCAGCAGCTTGCCCTCGACCCCGTCCGCCGGATAGTTCTGCGGGTTGCCACGGTCTACATAGATGACCTCTCCCGTCAGGCCCGCATCGTCCGTCCCGGGCACGCCGCCCATGGATGAAGCTGTAAAGGTCGTCGTCTCTCCGGAGACATCGGTGACGGTCAAGCTCGCACCCATGAAGTCCCACGCGTCGACGGGAACGATTTCCCTCCTCACCTGCTCGAGACCTATGCTCAACATCTCCTGCTCGATGAACTTGGTCGCCTGGTCCTCCGCGGTGCTTCCAGCGGCTCTGAACCCATAGCCAGACCAGGTCCCGAGGCCAACAAGATACTCTTCAACATACTGCTCGTACGCCTCGTCTACTGCCAGAGCCGGGCCCGGGGGCGCGGCGACGATGTTGCCTGTGCCTCCGAATGCCACGGTGACGAAGACGAGTGCCACGAGCGCTGCAAATACTCTTCTGATGCTCATGTCTTCTTCCCCCTAAATCCTGAGTGCTTCCAGGACGGACAAGAATCACATTACACGTACAAGTACTGTATCGTGATTCGAACGCGGTCAGTGCAACGGATCGATTTCAGTCCGAGTGCAGCTTGCCGACATTCGCTTGAGTATTACTCAGGGTGCCGCAGATGCACGATGCTTGCACAGACAAGAAAGCTGAGCCCCGGCCAAGATTGGAGGTCGGAAGAGAGCAAAGGTTCACAGACGCTCAAGAGCGATTGCTTCTGCCAGGACTGCGGCAGACTCCTGATTGCGCAAGCACAGTTCTGTCTCGCATGCGACTCGAGGCGTCAGACTTCTCGCCCATAATGGTGCTCCGAGCACGATTTCCCCCAGGGCATGCTGATTGCAGAGGTACTCCCGTGTGCCGACTAGTCGCTTCCTGATCGCGACGACTGAGTTCTGATACCCTTACATTTCTCTCAATTTCATCGATTCTCGTAGCATGTAAGGGTAAGAACGGATGCGCCGTCGAAGACAGGTAATGGAGCATAGATAGGGGACCTGGTTTGATCCTACGATTAACTGGGGGAAGAGCGCATGCGAGGGCACGGATTCGAATACATCGATGTATGGCTATCCGGGTGCAAGCAAACGTTATGACGCCTCCAGTATGCTATTATGGACTATTGCCTTGTATAGCATATCTTTTTAAATACTTAGTATGCTTTTGTCCTTCAGGAATGGACGAAAGCATATTGGTTCGTTTGCGGGACATTCTATTGACGCGCGCGCCTCTCGATCATCTCCCAGAAGATGTCTGGAAGCGCACGAGCGCCCTCAACACCTGGGGCACCAATGCAATAGAGGGCAACACTCTGACTTGGCATGATGTCGAAAGGCTGCTGATCGAGGAGCGAAGCGTCGGCAACAGGTCCGTCCGCGACGTCCTCGAGACGCTGCAACATGAGAGCACGTTCAGGGGTCTTCTCCTTCGCAGAGAACGGCCCATCATCCTCGAGACCGTGCTCGAGCTTCACGAATCCGTGTTCAGAGGTGTGAAGACCGATGCTGGGCGATGGAGACGCATCAATGTGCGCATCCAAGGATCGAAGCATATCCCACCTCGCATGGAGAAGATCGTTCCCGAGACGGAAGGCATTCTCGAGACTTATGAATCGAGAGACCTAAGGGGAGAGGATGTCTTCTCCCTTGGCGCGTGGCTTCACCACGCATTCGAGTCGATCCACCCTTTCAGCGACGGGAACGGCCGCGTCGGCCGACTACTCCTGAACCTGCATTTCCTGAAACACAACTGGCCTCCCGTACACATCCTGCCGCAAGATAGTAAGCCATATCTCTCAGCGATGGAGAGAGGACACTCATCAGACCTGTCTGACCTAACCTCTCTGCTCAAGGTGTTGATGGGGCGTTCGCTCCTCGATCTCCTAGATCAGGTGGGTACCGCAGATGATGAGCTCAAGCCCTTGAGGTACTTCGAGTCGAAGGGGCCGTACACCGCACAGTATCTTCGGTTGCGCGCCGGTCAGGGGAAGCTACCTGCGCTCAAGGTTGCTGGGGACTGGCATACGAGCAAGCGTGCCTTTGGATATTATCGCGTCAAGACCAAACGAGGCTAGGGCCAATTGCCAATATGGTCATTTGAACTCGGATCTGTCTGGGGTCTGTGTCCAGGCGATAGTGCTTCAGTATGAAGCAATCTGAAATCGGAGCGGTCCAGGTGTCAATTCGTTTCTCACTGAAGTATACATAGGGTGTCAACTGCCACTTGACACCCATTTGAATCAACGGCGCGGATTGACATCATCGAGCAGACAATGGCCATCTTCAATCTGCCTCTTCATAATGTACCAAGGTACAAGAGATGCGTGTCAATCCTTTGCACCATGATGCAATACACTTCAACCCATCTTGCGTCTTGGTGCGCTCTGAAGGTGGTCGCGTGTTCGGTTGATTTGTGCAACACTTGATAAACCATATATGAATCGACTAGCAATTCTTGCACAGAATGGAGGGCTGGGGGGTCCTTGAAGTCAGCGCGCGTGAGCCGCGTCAAGCTTCCTCTCGGTCATCTTCTCAAGCTCTGACTTGATGGGGGAGATTACGCCTTTCTGTTCCTCCAGTCCCTGCAGCCTAACCGCGAGATAGCCCTCGAGAATCACATCACCGCTCTGAAGCGTGCATTCATTCAAGACCGTCCGCCAATCGAGTCCGCGCTCAGCCAACAGGGCCATGTCGTCGAGATCTCCATCTCTCTCGGTCACGCTCTTGAACAGAAAGATGTCCTCGGGAGAGATCAGGTCTATTTCGAGTCTCCCGTACCTTGAATGAAGCTTCGAGCGAGCCATCATCCTGCTCGTCACCTTCAGCTTCCTGCATACGGTCTCCACGAAGATGTCGACGCGCATGCCCCTTTGGTCCTCCATCATTATAGCGGTTCCCAGACGGCAGTAGACGCCTTCTCTCGGCACAACCACTTTGAAACCGCTCTTCGAGAGCGCGCGGACGACCGATTCCGCATCCTCCGCAGACAACAGCACCAGGTCGATATCCTTTGTGGCCAGCTTGGCGTTGTACAGCATCATGGCGCAGCCTCCGATCAGGTAGGCCTTGACGTGGTTGGTGAGCTTCTCGCCCATCTCACGAAGAGCGCGTTCCAGGTCCTCCCTGCTGGACAGTATCCTCTTGGTCAAGAGCCATCGCTCCTCAACTTCTCATTCAGTTCGCCGATCTTCGGGAAATCAGGCGGTCGATTCCTCTCAGGGTCTCTGAAGTACGCAGCGATTGTCTCAATATCGTCTTCGAGACCATATCTCGTCGCGCCTTTCTTGACGCGGTTCAGCGCCCGCGACAGGCCGTTCTTCTCCCAGAGCATCAATATCGCGGTGTTCTCTCTCGTATCCCGAGGTCTAGTAAGTAGCGACTGCAGTAACGCTTCGTCAACCGTTCCGCGCCATTTCCCTACCGGGTGATAGTAGTACTGCCACCCCAGGAAGAGCGGGACGCCAAAGCGTTCGAACACCGAGAATGCGGTCAACTTGAAGTCGGCATCCTCCTTTTCGCACTTCGTTCTGATGATAAACTCTCGTCCTCGCTGCCAGATCATTATCGAATCCGTACAGAACTGCGTCGCGTTCCGCTGGTTCGAATACTCATCGAACTCTTGTGCGAACTCCCCAAAAGGTGCGAATCGATCTGACAACTCGTAGACTCCTCTGGTTTTGACCCGGACTATCCCAATCTCTCGCAGCCTCTTGAGAACCGTCTGGAGTGTCCTCGGCGATATCCCAGTGGTGGACAAGATGTCAGCCCTAGTCTGTCCAGGGGATGCCGCCAGACAAGAGAGGACATCAAGTGTAGAGAGCGACAGAATTCTCTCCAGCCTCATGTGGCTGTATTCACTCAGTACCCTTCTGAGATACGTCGCGTGCTTCAGACTTGAGATTGAGACCGATGTCGACATCCCCAGTCTCTCAGAGACCACCAATCCCTTGGACGTCAGTGATTTCACCATACGGGTGAGTTCCGGCGAAGAGACACCCAGGTTCTGAGAAATCTCCTTGCCAGTCCGCTTTCCATCTCGAATGCTGACTAGCAATGACACTTCCCTGGGAGACAAGCCTGACGAACTCGGTTTCATGGCAAATTAAGTCAATAGCTTTTATACTATTTAACATTTTTTGCATATTCACATGTGTGCGAGACCTCGTCCCCGGCGAATGCACCACGGAGCGAATTGGCGGCGCTCTTGATGTTTGATATGGCTGCATCGAGCCTGTCGAGCTCAGTAGCGGACCAAATTGACTGCTGAGACAACAGAGGTCGGTGAGATCGATTGAACGGTCCACGATCGGTGACGATGCGCATCAATCCTGTTTGCTGTCCCACCTGTACAGCCGCTTCTTCTTCCTCAATCTATCCAAATCGCAGTCGAAGCAAAGGCCGTTATGACAGCTAACCACTCCGCCACATTTCGGGCATTTCCACTTTGCCTCCTCAGCCTTGAGGAAAGACTCGATGCCCTCATCTCTGATGCGGTGCAGATTCTCGATCTCGCTCATTCTGAACTGCGTCCTGTACCGCTTGTCGATGGCCGACAAAGATCCGCACGGGAACTTCGAACACTCGTAGCAGTACTTGACCTCGTTCTTGCGGAGCAGGCTGCATTTCTTCTTCAAGAATGCACAGGGCTTGTTCCTGGGCCTGCACCCTATACAGTACATCATTCGAATGCCCTTGCTCCTGACGTCATGTGTGACCGCAAGATATGCAGCGCACACATTACAGTTCATGCCACATGGGGCGACTAGTTCCTCCTTCATGTATCCCCGTAATCGTGTCTGAAGGCAATGAAATCATCTGCAGAGATGTTGATGGTCCCAACCAAGACCGTGGGCCAAGGCTTTTCGATGGCTGTAGCCATTTGCCACACTCGCCAGCGGAAACGGAAGAAGGCTGTTCGAATGACGAAATCACCTACCTGAGAAGACCGCTCGTGTCATCATAGATCGGACATCGATGTCCAAATCCCATTTTGTTCGGGCAAACAGCAAAGTGAAGGAAAGTCATTCGGGTCATGGGGGCGGTGCAATGAGCCAACTTAAGCTGCCAAGAAGCAAGAACCGCAAGATCAAGGAGCATATCGAAAGGCATCGGAAGGGAAGGCCTAGCAAGAAGCAGTAGCTGGAATCTCTGGGGATCGGAAGAATGGCAACGAGATGCCCGAGTTGTGGGGCCATGAACCTTGAAGGCCAGAAGTTCTGTGGAGAATGCGGTGTCAGCTTCAGCGAGCGGCCCCTGCCTAGAGTGGGTCTGCTGAAATGCCCCAATTTTGGGTTCGACAATCCAGAGGGCAAGAGATTCTGTGTGAGCTGTGGCAGCATGATATCTCGACCTCCACAATCAAGTGCGTCGGGGAACGCGAGAAACGAGTAGTAGAGAATGGTTTGATGCGACAACCATCTGGTCGAAGAATGGCCGAACGCTTCAGCTCCATTCAGGCCCATCACAAGAAAAGATCAAAAGTAAGGGGTTTTGCCGACCAGGAACCTGTTCTGATCACAGCTTCAGGATGTTCCTTGCCTTGTCCTCATCGCTTACAGCGAGCGCCACGTGCACATGCTTCGAATCCTTATCTAGCATGTACGCAGCATCGATGTTGATGCCTTCCTTGGCGAGCGCGCTCGAGATTCGGGCGAGCTCCCCGGGCTTGTCCTCGAGCTTGGCAACTAACAGATTCCTCTCGGAAAACTGCATGTTGGACTGGCTGAGGCTTTTGCGGGTCTTCTCGGGGTCGGATGTGACGATTCTCACGACCTCGGCCTTAGGCTCCGTCGAGATTGAGCGGATGTTGACGCCTTCCTTCTGCAGGACCTCCGTCACCCGCGCCAGCTCTCCCGACTTGTTGGCTAGCTTTACGCTGAACTCCTTTTCCATTTACTTCCCTCCATTCACGAGAACAAGTGCGCAAGAGATCTCCACCGCGTAGGGAGACGGAGAAGAATCACGTCTTGGCCCAGTGCGATATACTAAATGGGCTTCGTCGCTCAACCATGTGCTGTTGCTACACGATATGAAGGTAGCCGCCGACCATGGTATAGGGCAGATTCGGGAATGGGGGCGCCCTGCACTCCACAGCCCTTCATTGTGCGCCATAGTCCATCGATGCCGGAAAAGCACTTATCAGACCTAGCGAATTCGTTCTGATAGGGTCACCGGTTGTTATGAGAGACTCTTCTGAGCCGCAGACCGACGGTTCATCGCCAAGGACATCTGTTGCCCAAAGCAAGGTCGTCAGGCTTCTTTGGAATACAGTTGGGACTCTCTTCCTCGCGCTGGGACTGATCGGAATCCCTCTGCCCCTCCTTCCTACAACTCCCTTCCTCTTGGTCGCGGCAGCTTGTTATCTCAGAGGCTCAAGACGAATGTACGACTGGATGATGACGAACAAGTACTTCGGTGCTTATCTGAGAGACTATCTGGAAGGAAAGGGGGTGGCAATCACGGCGAAGGTTGCAGCCCTTTCGGCGCTCTGGGCCGTCATCGCATTCTCAGCAGTGTTCGCCACCGAAAGCGCAATCGTTCGAGTTGGTTTGCTCGCCGTGGCTGTCGGAGTAACGATTCATCTATTGACGCTCAAGACTAAGCGGAGAGCCTAGAATGCCACAAGGAAGCGCTGGATTCGCAACAGATGCGTTGTGAGCTTCCCGACTCAGTCAATTGAGCATGTCAAATGATCACGATTGAGATGTGCGAGGGCCCGAATTGACCTTGGCTGAAGTTGATGGTTCATATCTGGGCCGCTACATTACTCATGGAACTCTATCTCTAATCTGATTTCGTGTCCAATCTCTCGAACCCTCAGAGGAGCAGTTGCTGCGGCATTTGGGATAATCGTTATCCACGCCCAATGAAATGCCATGCAAAGCACGTTCGCGCTCAGGATGATGCAATGAAGTTCGTGAAACACTCGAGCGTTGAGGAGTTCATCGACAGCCTTGAAGAAGAAGACAGGGAGATTGTCGTGGCTCTGCGGATGATCGTGAAGGAGGCCATTCCTGGGGTCCAGGAGCTGATCAAGTGGAGCACTCTGACTTACCAGAAGGATGGGGAGATGATTGGCGCGATCATGGTGCACAAAGACCACATCAACATTCAGCTCTGGCGGGGCGCGGAACTCGAAGATCCCGAGCACATTCTGGAGGGATCAGGCAAGGGCATGAGACATGTCAGAATAGCCAAGCCTGATGATGCTCGCAGAGCCGAGCTCAAGTCGGTTCTGAAGCGCGCGGGGAAGCTCGTGTAGCGCTCCGGGATCATCAACTGATCCGATGAAGAGAATGGCGGTGCGCGCGCACAGACTGCTGCTACCTGATCAAACCTCTACTGCGGAGACGCTGCCCCTCCCAAGTCTCGAAGTCCACAGGAGGGGGGACGATTTCATTGTCAGGCTTTCTCTCGAGTCTTGCTGCCCCATTTGGGCATCCGGTGACACATAGACCGCATCCAATGCATTTCTGGCGGTCTACGACGAAGAACTCGTCGTCTTCTAAGATGGCATGCACCTGGCATCTCTCTCTGCAAGTCCCGCATCCAACACATTCCTGACGGTCGATATCGGCATAGTAGTTGGCATGGGCCACTGAGTTCGCAATGCCCCAATCAGTGATCCCTCTAAGCAGGCCGCAGCAGCAACCACAACAGTTGCAGACATAACCTATTCCTCTCATGACGTTGCTGACCGTGTGGACCAAACCCAATTCCTCGGCTCCATCGAGAAACGCTATTGCTTCTTCTCTTGAGACAGAATCCCTATCCGAGGGACGCTCAACTGCGGAAAAAGAGAGGCACGTTCTAAGGGGAAAGTCGCATTCGTGACCCATGTGCTTCTGCTGGACCCTGCAAACGCAATCACGTAGACTGAAGGATCTCGAGCCCATGAGAATCGCTTTGACATCGTCATAGGGGAGGATCCACTCTGACTTGGTTGCCTTGTTTGCCGGGACCACGCGGTGAATAGCTGGCTGAGGCTTCATGATCCCAGCAGCTCCCCCATTCGCAAGATACGCTTCGACCAGATGAGCAAGTTCATGGTCCATACTCTCCAGCTGGTCTTCGTAGATCCCGACAACAAACGGCGCCAACCTGAAGAGAGATTTCCCTTCTCTGTCTGCGCGCCATAGCAAGCCTCGCTCTGCCATCTTCATCAGCTTTGCTTCTGCTTGTTCAGCTGAGAGCCCGATCCGCTCAGATATGATGGCGCATGTCTCCATTGAACCACCCAATTGACATGCCAAGGAGGCCTCTTCAGGCGAGAATATCTTCTTCAGGAGCCTTATCTCAACATTGGAGGGTGTTCTGGGAAACCCATTCGGAAGCTTGTCCAATGCTTCCGCTAGATGCTCATAGATGATGTCGTTCAGTTCTCCCATCATTGTCGGAACCTCGAGCGACATGCCCAGTAATAAAAGGAAGTCCTTGGTGATCATCGAGACTGATTGAGAAGATAGAAAAGCAAAAGGGTTTCAAGATCTGTTTCTTGATCATCCAACAAGCAGTGCCTTCGCCTCATTCAGGGTCTCGGTTGTGTCCAGAACAGTCCGAGTCATCTTGTCCACGGCGTTCTGAAGGTCTTCGACCACCATGCCGTACTTTGCCCAGAGCGACGCGATCTCGGCATCGAAGTTCCAGTCCCCGGCGGCCTTCTTCTGAAGCAGCGAGTCGTATTCGTTCCAGATATCTATGATCTGGGCAGTTCGGCCCCTTCCCCAGAACTGGTTGAAGTTGTCCAGGTTCCAGCGGTCGACCTGCAGGTACTCGTAGTTCTCGTAGCTGACCCACCTGCCGGTGTACATGCCATACACCCACGAGAGCCACATGAGGGCCCTGTCGATGTTCCCGTCCTCGAGCGACTCTATGCCCTCTCTCATGAACCATGCGTCGTCCTCGTAGTGCTCCTGTGGGTACATGGGTTCGATGTAGCCGCCTACGGTCTGCATTTCAGACTGAAGCTGCTTCTGGGCGGCCATCAGGAACTCGTTGATCTCGTCCGCGTTCTCGGAATATCGAGTCGAGCGGATCTTGCTCCAGATGTCATCACCGACCCCGTACAGGTCCTTCAGGGCCGCGTCGAGCGCACTCGTGTCGATGCCCGACAGCCTCAGCTGGTCGTAGTTGAGGTTCTTCTGGATATCGTCTGCCCTCTTCTGGAAACTGTACGGTGCAATAACCGCTCTGTCGAGCTCGATCGCCGCAATGCCGTTCGATATAATGCTCATCGCGAGCGATTCGGCTGTGATCCATTCCATTGTGTCGGTCTGCGTGTGGTACGAGTACCCTGAGTACTCGAGCGACCTCCAGCTCCCGAACTCCATCACTGGTACACCAGCGGCCCCCCAGCTGAATCCGTCCGCCCAAGTGCTGAAGGACTTCTCCGTCCACTCGACCGAGCGGTAGTAATAGGAGGACCACGGCTCGTTGCTCACGAACCACGAATCGATGAGCTTGAGAAGCGACTTGCGGAACATCTGCGTCTCAGGCGTTCCCCAAGCGTATACGCTCGTTGCTCCAGCGTCGCCTCCGCCTTCTAGGTTGAAGTATCCGCGGACCTTCCCGGCCCAATCCGGGTGCTGGACGAATATGGACCACCAGGCGCCTAGTGCCCAGTCGAACTCGGTGTCGGTCCAGCCGTACTCTTCAGCATCGGTTGCGATGAACACGATCGTCCGGTCTGGCTTGTACCCTGAGGCGACCATCGCCTCGGCCATGCCTAGCAAGCGGGCCACGCCTGCGCCGTTGTCCGATGCGCCGTACCACCACTTGTCGTAGTGGTCTCCGATCACGATGTACTCCTCAGGGTGCACCGTGCCGGGGATGTACCCGTAGACATTGTACGCTGTACCATCGTAGTCTATCTCCGCGTCGCACCAGATCTTGACCTCGACAGGCTCATCGCTGTTCATGATGAGGTCCTTAAGATAGGCGGCGTTCTTGTGGCTGATATCGACCGCCGGGATCGTGGTCCTGGACTCAGAGTCATGGGTCACGACGGAGTCCTCGACGTCCTGGTACTCGATCCAAGTGACGACAGCCCCGATCGCCCCGTGTAACTCAGCCTCGTACAGAGGATACTGCAGCCAGTACATCTCCTCCTCGCTCACCTCGATCAGGACGAGCTTCCCGTCAACTCCCTCGGCGGGGTAATCGAATCTTGTACCAAGGCCGACATACACTATCTCAGCCGTGATTCCCTCGGGCGGCGTCCCAGGAAGACCCGCATGCCCCGCGCCGAGCCAGACTTCGCCCAGCTCAGGCTCCGTCACCTGGACCGAAGCGCCCCCGTAGTTGTACGCGTGCACAGGGAACCCTTCCTGTTCGACATCCTTCAGCCCGATCCGAGTCATCTCATCTTCGAGATACTGCGCGTACTCGTGTGCCGGCGCACTTCCAGCGCCCCGCCACGCCTCGCCCAGCTCCATCTCGAACTCGCCATACTCGTAAGCATACACCTTATCGATTAAGTAGGCGTACTCGCCCACTCCAACAGCCTTCGCAAACGCGAGTTCCTCCGCGCTGAGGACCTGCGCTCCAGTTTTCCCAGCCTCCGCTGACAACGACAGGCCTGACAAGACCATGATCGCCACCAGAAACATCGCTGAAAATGCTACTATCTGATTCCTAATTCTCTTCCCCCCTCGAAACATCCCCACAGCGTTCTGTGGGCGAAGGAAGTAATCGTGTTCTAGCTATTTGAACCCGAACAAACTCAGCAAACGATTGAGATGAATCAAGGAGTGCTCATATCGCGCGAGTGAGAAGTGGCAAGCGGTTCACCCAACTAGCTGAAACGAGAGCTGAAAATACCATGAAGGGGTTTGCGAATCAATACGAATTGAACGAATAATTCACCGAAATGAACTGAACGATCAGAACGCGTCTCTTCGTGGGGGTCTGTGCTTCTGGAAGCATGTTTGGCAGTAGACAGGTCTTCCCTCTGTAGGCTTGAAGGGCACCTCTGAATCAGATCCACAGTCGGCGCACTTTATCTTGTGCATCTCCCTGGGGCCTGAGTCATATCTACGGCTGTTGCCTCCATACGTGCCGAAACTCATTACGCTTTTCTCCTTTTTCGCGAGAGCACGGACTGCGCTCATCGCAAGAGAGTCTAACAGGTCTAGCTACAAGTAATGATGCTTGCCACTTCGATATCAGGAAACGAGAGAGCCAGCATTGATATCGGGCGCCTAGAAACACATTTCGTGCATCTCGGGGAGACTCGAGCCCGCCCGCACCAGAATCGCATCCAGCCCACAGTCAAATCAAGAGTAGCACTACTGATGCTTAATAGGAGGCATGTTCCGGCCATAAGAAGCGGCCTCACGGTCAGGAAAGACCATAAGGGGGGAAAGATGATTCATGTAGAGAAATGACAATGAAGTGTCCGAATTGTGGGGCCGAAAACCCAGAAGGCCAGAGATTCTGTGGCGGTTGCGGCAGTAGTCTCGATGGTCCCCCCCAGGCAAGACTGGGGCTGGTGAAATGTCCGAATTGTGGATTCGATAACCCAGAAGGCAAGAGATACTGCGCTAACTGTGGAAACATGATCCCTCGGACTCCGCGGATAGTGCTCGGGGAGTAACAAGAACTCGCCAGCGATAAGTTCTGATCAGTTCACCCAATCGAAAAACAATATGAAATCCGACGTCGTTAGGTCATAGAGGCGCGAACATGAAACCCTCACTACTTGTTGCAGACATACAGAATGACGCATCTTTAGTCACTGCAAAGAAGAAAACAAGCTGAAGAGCAATCCTGCTCCTTGTAGTCGGATGAACTCAAGAACGATCGTGGCCGCGTATTCCCTGCTCATTGGCGTCATGATGACTGCAATGTGAACTGTTTTCGCCATCACAGACCAGATTCCAGAGCTCGAAACAAGTCTGAAGGAAATCGAATCCCATATTGCTGCGGAATTCCTCACCGCAGCCGCGTTGATAGCAGGCGGTGTAGGTCTGATTCTGAGGCGAGCCTGGGGATTCACGGCGAATCTGGTGGCGTTGGGGATGTTGGCATACACCGTGGTTGTCAGCCCTGGATACTACGTGCAGACCGAAGACTACGCATTCATCGGCATGTTCGTGGTCTTGACGGCACTAACACTGTCTTTCATCGTAGTCTGCATTTGGAAGAAGGGCGAGATGGCATCGTAGAACGACACCATTTCTGGAAAGGGGCACAACAGCGAGTGCTGTACGCGGCCCGATGATGATGGGCGAGGACCCTGACGGCTGCTTTGAATCGACCAACGGTCAACTCGGTCTCTGGCAAGAGAGCGTTTTCAGCTCACTGAAGAAGAGATCCTTGTCCTCCTTCTCCCTGATGTGCTCTCCTGCGTCTCTTGCAAGGCCAGCGTATCTTTCGCACTCGACTTCATTGCCAGCGACAGAATTTGCTCTTGCCATCGCCTCATAGGCAAAGGCGATATCCCAGTCGCCGATGTTGTTCTCTTCGCATATCTCGAGACATCTCATAGCATGGTATAGGGATGGCTCGGATCTGCGCAGGAGGGCATAAACCCGAGAAATCTGCCAGTCACCTCTTTCCATATTCTCCGGCTTTCCAATCTCGCCCCAGTGGAAGCGCGAAGCGTGAGCCGCGTGGATCATCCTGTCGGATTCCTCTTTGGTCCTGTTCTTGTTGTCGATAAGTTGCCATGCCAGGTTGAAACAGGCAACCGCGAACCTTTTGTGAGCCTCTCTCTCGGCCTCTAGATCTGACTCTGGCATACCATATCCTTCGGAATTGCAGGACTGTGATTCTGTTCTGAGTTGCGCTCAGCGCTTCTGCTTGGACTGCTTCGTCATGTAGGCTTCCGACTCTGCGAACTGCTTCTTGAACTTGTCGAGATCAAGGTTCGCGGTGTGGAGGATAGCGCTCCATCCCGTTGTGAACCTGGTAAGCCATGCGAGCTCCGCAAGCTCCTCGTCCGTAGCCCCATTCATCTTCGCAGCACGGGTGTGAAAGTGGATGCAATAAGGACACTTTATCGAGGACGCAACTGCTAGACCAATCAACTCCCTGTACTTCGCAGGGATCTTGCTCTCAGACAAGGCATACTTCTTCAGTGGTTCCCACTCATGCTCCAAAACATCTGGCGGTATCGCTTTGAACTGGTCCAAAACGACACCCATGGTCTTCTTGATATCCTCGAGGGTCTCCTGGTACTTCGCCACTTGGTCTCACCGAACAGGGAACTTCTGTATCGCGTATAACGAATGTGACGTTTTAGCACGGTTGGGCCAACAGGAGCGAAGGACAAATCAGATTACTGAAACTAGAATGTGCGAGGGCCCGGAACTCGGCCCGAGATCCATCGGTGATGTGAGCTGGCCCATGCAAGTCGGGGCGGTTGGAATCGCTATTCTTGCCCTCCGTCGAGGTACTCTGCAGGTCAATCCAGGCACAATGTTTATCTAACATAACAGCGTTAATAACCATACTTGAGTAGGCGATAGCCTTGAAGTGCCCAAAGTGCGGACTGGATCCTGACGAGGGACATTCACCTGAGTACTACTCGGGTTGCCGCAAATGCACAATGCTAGTTCAAAGAAGAAAGCTGAGCCCGGGCCTAGATTGGAGACTGGTGGAGGGCGACAGCTCAAAGTCGCTCAGAAGCGATTGCTTCTGCAAGAAATGCGGCAGACTCCTGACTGCACCCGCGCTGCTCTGTCTCGCGTGCGAGTCGAGGCGTCAAGGGTCCCGCAGATGATGACATCGCGGACAGGTATTCCTCCCCACTTAGTGGGCGATTCTTTCCGGACTACTTATCGGGAGAGAATGGGGTCGACTTTCCTTCTATACGGTCTTCTTCTCACACTCGCAGACACACGTCGGCCCATTCATTGGTCTATTCCTGAGACGAGATATGCAACTTCGACTTGAACACCAGTTCGCACCAAGATACTGAAATGTGCGAGGGCACGAATCATGGTCCGGAATCTACCGGTGATCAAAGCTGGATGCGTTGTCTACTGGAAAAAAATGAATGGGCCTCGGACTCCGTTCTCTTGTCGGCAGAAAACCGAATCATGCACTCACCGGCTTATCTCTTTCCAAACTCAGCCCTCATACTGAAATACTCATCACGACCGATCTCGCCTCGCGCGTAGCGCTGGTCAAGGATATCGAGAGGGCTAGGCTGCGGCGGGACATAGACCGGATAGGTATTGTAGCCTGGCCTCTCTCCAAATTCGCCAATCGCGATTATCAGGATCAGGACCAGTATGATTGCCGGGACGGCCATGAAAGCCATGCCCACGCCCCAACCACCCATCATTCCATAATCGCCACTCGTTCGCGAAAAGCTACTCACTGCTGCGATGCCAATTAGCACCACCGAAATCACGAGCCCGATCACAAGCCATGCTAGTGCGCTCATCTTTCTGCCATTCATTGTGTCACCCCTTGAGACTGCTTGCTCACGCGTACTCCCAATATGTAGCGGATTTAGTCCGCATGATGAACTGTTTACTCTTCACTACGTTATCGAACTTCCGCGGGAGCTGAGATTGCATCTAGCAACCGCTTCGAACTTCTCTACCCGTCTCTACCTCTTAGCAGTGCTATATAAGATGCCCCTAACGCCTGTGAAACGCGAGATTCATCATGTCCTGCGAGTCCAATGAATCAGAACCATCTTAGCCTGGGTGCGACCAGCCTCAAAAGATCTGGCTCAAACGGATGTCGAACCTGGCGCCACGTAGGCCACAGACCATCTATCAGTCCTCGGACGAAGCACAATCGTTTGGTGTCAGCCTTAAGTACCGAGTCGAATATGCAACTATTCGA
>Ga0154903_155_pt1 | contig 24860 bp, 21 predicted proteins | sample Rifle2008BG19ft_FD_105584 | JGI IMG/M metagenome (GOLD analysis project Ga0154903, IMG submission 105584) | Euryarchaeota archaeon RBG_19FT_COMBO_56_21
TGTTAGGTTGCCGGAGATGAAGTTTACAGCGAAATTGTACTCCCTGTACTCCAGGAAGTGCTCCTCCTCGGCACCAGCGACGGGGACGCTTATCATGGCCACTACTACGAGCATGGCCAGTGAATACCTTGTCAGAGGGCCCAAAAGCATCGCTCCTCCCGTGTCATCCCGAAGGCGGCCGTTTGGGATAAGACTTTCCTGACATTGATGATCAATGCTCGGGCCTCAGTGAGCAACTACGGGCTTCAGCCTCAGTTTTCGCCTCCGCGGTGAGTCGGCAGATTTGCGCGGCTCAGCTGCATAAATCGCAAATGAGGTTTCCTCGCATCCCTCACCCGTGAGCCTGAAGGTCCTGACCTCTCTGGTGACCGGATCGATGACTAGTGCCACGTGGTACGGTTCCCGGAAGCTCGCCCTCTGGGTTTCGACATCGGTGCGTGACATGAAGCACGTGTGGCCGGGGTGTGAATGGTACCAGCCCACGATGATGTAGTCAAACCCCGAGCCGTCGAGCTGGTGGAAGAGCTTCGGGTACGCGTTGGGCGCGAACCTGACGTTCGATGGAGAACTCCTGAGCTCAGTCGTCGCCGCGTCTCTGACGACGGTGTACATCTTCCCCTTCCACCTGCAGACCTCGCCAAGGAGAAATCCCAGCACCTCGAGTCTTCCGGCCGCGTATCGCTCCGCATGGTCTCTGACCTTTTTCTCTGCGGCAGAAGATATGTAGACATCAAACGGGACCGACGATCGCAGCCTTACTTCGAACAGTTCCTTCTCCATCGTGGAAAACCATTGGTGAGGTTTGAGCTTCCGGCTTCCCGGAGGCTCCGTCTCGGGGATCCCGCGCCTGGTCTCCCGGACGATCTTCGGTCTAGTCATTGGCATCACCGACTATCCGAATCCGCTTGTCAGACTGATTCATCACAAGTGGAGGATTGTATCTCTTACGATTGAAGTATGCGGCCGCACGCGTGCACGTATCGTTGCCGAAAGGATTCCTAGGATTAGGGGTTGTGAGCAGTGACTCGATGCCCTTGATGAAGGTCATGAGATTCGAGCTGAAATCCCAATTCTCGAGCAGTTTCGTGCACACATAACCCCCGTCTTCAGGGGCCATAATATTCGGATGGAAGATCGGGGTCATCCACTTCACAATGGGCTTCTCCATGGGATAGTCGTGACTGATCAAGATAGCGAGACGATGCACGAACCTGTGAACGACCTTGCCCTCTTCCCAGTCAGGGCCAGGGACCCGGAGAAGTGTCACGCTTACCATGATGGGAAAACTGGTGAGGTTGGGATCGCTGACCGAAATATGGTGCCGGAGCTCCCGCTGACACATCTCAACTTCATTCTTGATCCTCAGCCTCAGAACGTCCTTGGGCAGAGGCATCCGAGCTAGCCACCCTCGGGGTCGGGAATCAGCTCCAGGACATCTTCTGCGCGAATGCCCGCGTCCGATAACGAGCTGCCACCCCTGAGCACCTTCTTCCCTTTCCGCAAGACATAGGCTCCCATGTCCTTGCTCCAGAAAGTCGCCGCGCTCTCGATGACCTCATCGATTGTGTTCTCGTTCTCTAGTTCCATTTCGACCGCGGCTCCGGTCTCGGCGTTCTTGACCTTGATCCTTAGGACCAGAAAAACCACCGCTAGTACTGGACAGAACGCGAGGTTAAATGGTTTTCGCATACCTGTAGCAGTTCAGTCCCTTCGCGAATGCACTGGGCAGCCGGGGTCCAAAGGGACCTCAATCTCTTCAGAAACGTTCCTTTGGCCATCGTAATAGAACGCATTTGACAGCAGCAGGTCTGTTTTCCCGGACACGATCTTCAGGGCCTCTCTAACCATGACGGCAGAAATCACGCTCGTTGTGGTAATCTCTGCAGCCAACCTCGGTTCATGAAAAACGACGTCTTTACCGGTGCAGCTGAAACGCAGAGCAGCGACCTTCGCATGGCTCTTGTTCATTCCGCATTGGAGACATGCGCCGCTAGGTGGAAACGAAACCATCACCTTGCCGACCAAACCATCCATTCCACCGTCAATGTATGCTTTGCCAGCAGCGTAGGAGTGGGAGTTTACATGAAGCCTGGCAGCGATGTTGTCCAGACAGCCCAGGACTATTTCGTGGTCGTTGAAGACCGAGCGATCCGTATCTTCAATCCTGCGAGTGACTGCCAGAGGTTCGGCTTCATGCGAGAGCCTCGTCAAGCCTTCAGCAATGGTCTCGGATTTGTAGGCTCGTCGATTGACATGGTCTTCGGTGAAGAACAGACATCTGTTGAGATTCGAACCCACTACGTGGTCCATGTCCACAATCGTGATCTTTCTGAACCCAGAGAGTACGAGGTCTTTTGCAACCTCATTACCGATGGCGCCCGCGCCGACCATGAGCACACGCGCCATTGATATCGATTCAATATCGAGCCAAGGCACTCTCTTGGAGCGATCATAGCGGTCGTCATCCATTGCGCCCGGCTTGAGTGGCGTAGGCATCGCCGGTGTAACGGTCGGACTACGGTTTAAAGCTCACCTATTTCCAGCACAGCTTCCCGTCGACCATTATCGGGAGCTCCACACCATTCTTGCGTATCCCAGTAATAGTCGGCGATTTGACGAGTCCATCCAAATGGATCATCGCTTCCTGGTCCCCGTCATAGTTGCTCCCTATGGCGAAGTGGCATGTGCCGTAGACCTTTTCGTCCTCAAGCATGTTCGCGACTATCCTCGCTTTCCTGTTGAGACCTATGCCAAGCTCTCCGATGCCCCACGCGTTCCGCGCATACTGCTTAGCAAGAACCGGTTTCATCTCACCCTTCTTCCCGGCCTCGAGTGCCTTTCTCTCTCCCGTCTTCACCGAATCCTCGAGCTCCTTCGCGTGAGAGCCTCCCCAGATCCGCGAGATGTAGCCGCCCTCTATGTCCGCGAAGATCGGTTTCTTGATAACAATCTCGCCATCATTGGTCACTATCGACCCGTCCCATACGATCGTCCCGTTCATCCGTCCGAGTTCAGGAGAGATGTATACTTCCCCGGAGGGAAGGTTGCCACCTTTCCCGGCCTTCCTGAAGTCACCAGCGTCCTTCTTCGCCTTCCTACCTCGGATCCCAATCGACAGGTCGGTGCCCCCCGGAGCAGTGACCCTTATGCTCTCGGCGAGCGCCATCATCTTGCACATCCGAGTGCTGTCTTTGCGCATCTGAGTGTAGTCGATGGGGACCGTCCTCGCGAACATGTCTATCGTCACGCCAGGAGACCAGAACGTCCTCATCTTTTTCTCTTCGTAGAGGAAGTCAAAGATGTGGTTGTACCTTCTCCTGCCCTTGTAGCCATGCATCATTCCGTACCGATCCTTCCCCAATCTATCCTTGCTCACCGAGATCACAACGTCAGGATTCGCCTCTATTGCCTTCACGCCTTCATTCTCCAAGAAATCGAACTGTCCTTTCTCCTTCTGGAACAACAATATGGGCGCCGCTCCAACCTCCGCAACCGCATCGTAGAGGGCCTCCGAAATCTGCCTCGAATCACTGCTAGGATTTGTTATGATGAGCACGCGCTCGTTTTTCCTAACCGCAAGAACATCGTCTACAGCCGCGCGCGCAGCGCGCACGAGCGATTTGTCATACGACCCCTTGAATGTGTCCATGAGTGCACCGTTGGTTGGCTGATTCGCATTGCTTCATTTCAAGTTTTGTGATATATGATTGATCGTTCTAGTGTCAATCAAGGGTGGGCCTTCGCGTATATTGGAAAATCATAATATCAGCGTACCACAGATTCTGAGCCAATGTTCGCTCTCGATGTCCCTTCCGAGGTTCAAGGAACAGTGGACTGCTGTATAGTCGGTGCTGGGCCAGCGGGCATGACTGCGGCGGTGTACTTGGCCAGGAAGAGATTGTCGACCGCGATTGTGAGCAAGGAAATCGGCGGACAGGTCGCGTGGACCCTTGGGATCGAGAACTACATGGGATACCAGTACATCACTGGTCGAGAGCTGACAGCGAAATTCGAGGAACAGGTCAGGCAGTTCCCTGTTCCCATCGTTGTCGACGAGGTCTCTGAGATCAAGACCAGCGGTGAACAATTCACCATCACCACGGTGGGCGGTCGCGAAATCGCCGCCCGGACGGTCATTGTGGCCTCGGGGAAGAAACCGAGGGAGCTCGGACTTCCCAACGAGAAAGGTCTCATCGGGAGAGGGCTATCATACTGTGCGACATGTGATGGGCCCCTTTTCGCGAACAGCGAGGTCGCAGTGGTAGGGGGAGGCAACTCGGCGGTTCAGTCGATCATCGAGATGTCTCATGTTGCCACAAAGGTATACAGCATCTCTAGAAGTCCCTGGCGCGCGGATGCAGTGATCAAGGAGAAGGCCGAGAGGCTGGTGAATGTCGATAAAAGAGTTGGGTTCGATGTGGTGGAGCTTCTCGGAGATAGAATTGTCGAAGGGCTCAGGATACGCGACAAAGCCAGCGGCAGCGAGGAGATCATCAGAGTCAAAGGAATATTCGTTGAGATCGGCCTGAAACCGAACAGTGAGTTCCTGAAGGGAATCCTCCTTCTGAACGAGCGAGGCGAGGTCATAGTAAACTGCGCTTGCGAGACGAACGTGCCTGGTCTATTCGCGGCAGGAGACGTAACCAATGTCCACGAGAAACAGATCGTGGTCGCAGCTGGCGAGGGCGCCAAGGCTGCGCTTAGCGCACACGTATACCTGATGAAGAAGCCCGGGTTCAGCTCAGATGGTCCAAGTACTTGGTAGGCACGGGTTTTCCATGGAGCTTGGTATCGTACTCCGCTAGGATTCTCTTAATTTCGCTAGCGGCGCTCCTGTCGATCGGAGATGGTCTGTGCTCTCTCAGGATGCGCCTGGCTTCTTCCCTGGCGGCCTCCCGCATCGGCTCCTCCTTCGCACCGTGTGCGGCTGGCCTCATCGCTATCTTCGGAAGGAGTGTCTCGCTCTTGAAGTGCCTGAGGGTGTGGACGTCCTTCATGAAATAACCTCCTGGGCCCACGCGAGCGATCGCGTCAAAGGCCATTTTGTCATTGGACACCTCCACGCCCTGCCACGCGCGGGTCACATTCCTCCACAGCTCGCAGTCCATGACGATCTGCTCCACAGATTCGCATCCCGATCTGTCAAAGCCCCCGATGCCGACTATCTGGTCGGCTCCTGCAAGTGCGGGCAGAAGCCCGCTGATCGCTTTCTGATAGCCGATTTCATAGCCCGGCATTGTGCCCGATGCAGCGACTCCACCGACCTGGCATGGCATCCTGTAACGCCTGGCCATCTGACAACCTGCAGAGTTGATCAGAGCGCCCTCGGTAGACCCAGACAGGAACACGCCGGTCCTCATATCCATAGGACCACTCTCCGAGCTGTACAGCACGGGCGCGCCTGCGGCTGCGGTTTCGCTTATGACGAACCCCGCCAGGTTCTCCGCATTGACCAGCGTGATGGTGCCTGCAAGGGTCACAGGTGATACTGATCCTGATATTGCCATCGACAGATGTACCACTGGAAGCCCTGCCCTGGCGAAGACTACTGCCGCCTCGATATCTCCCTTCTCATAGCGCAAAGGAGTAATCGGCGTATGCGTGATAGAGACGATTGGCCTCCTTCTCAGCTCCTTCTCTGAGCCGGCTACCGCTGACGCCAATTTGATAAGATACTCCGCGTCCGTGATGTTGCCAGCCCCGTGTTGAATGTGCTTGGATGTGCCGAATAAGGCGGCCACATACTCATGCGAATTGCCGACCTCTGGAGGAAGGTCCGTCGCGACAACCTCGGGCCAAGTGAGGTCGACCTCTGGCATCGCGTCGCAGACCATCGCGAGGTCGACGATGTCCCTAGCGGTAGACTTGCGTTTGCTCTGGGTCTCGATGTCCCAAACCGCGGTTGGAGAGCCATCGTTGCAGGCCTGGACTCGCTCCGCGGGTAGCTTGAGGTCGTTCTTCTTGTCCCTGCCCGCCACCACGAACTCCTCCGGGGCCTTAGAAAGGGCTTCCTTGACCAAAGACCCAGGTATCTTGGCGATCTGGGCCTTCATGTCCACGTAAGCGCCTGCATCTCTCAGCATCTCCAGCACCATCTCGCTGGTCACTTTAATGCCGACATTCTCGAGTATTCGGATTGACTCCGAGTGAATCGCATCTTCTTGTTCCTTTGCGAGCGGATTCAAAACGGCCCTAGCCAAGGCTTCACCTTCATTGGGGGTGAACCCATACGTCTATAAAAACCGCGACTCCAAGCCATCGAGAAGGATCAAATAAACGGGCCCGAGGGGCACCGAGGAGTCCTCGGTGAGCGCCTCTTACTCTTCATCCTGGGGAGAACCCAGCTGAAGCTGCGGCTCATACAAGTCCGGAGGCGGAGCCTTTCGCCTCATGATCATGAGGACCACTGCCATGATGACTATGGAGACCGCGAGAACAGCTCCACCTATCGTGACTATCAGGATTATGTTGACCGGGTCCTCGTGCCGGTAGTCAGTGAGTTCAAGAGTCTCTCCGGGCTCAGAATCACCCTCGGAGTAAGTATGGATCCTGACGAAGCTGCCAACCTCAGAAGACCACCAGTAGACAAGAGAGTCGCCTGTGCCGTTTGTCGCTGTGATCATCATGCACTCGAATGTGCCCGCCTTGGTGGTGATATCATCGGTCGCGGAATCTACGGAGACATTGTATTGGATAGTCTGGTTCGTCCAAACAGGGTCCCCCCACAAAGCTCCGTTCAGCCAGGTGGCATTGACGGCACGGACCATGACCGTCTCGGACCACTCATCCCCCAGCACTGTACTGGAGGGGTCAAACCCCGAGAGAAGCGGAGGGGATTGAGACGAGGAGATCTCCTCAACTAGCGTGCCTACCTGAGCGAACTGGCCGGTGCCGAATGTCGAATTGGCGAAGAATGCGAATTCTTCCATCACAAGGGCCGACCCGTCCCTGGTCTCGTAAGAAGTCCCGTCGACCGTGGCGGTGACCAGGTCGACCATCATCACTCCTCCAGAGAGCTCTCCGCTTATGCTCATAACATTGACCGCATAATCCGTTCCATCAAGGGAGATCACATCCGTCCCTTCGAACTCATATCTCAAATCGCCCGTGACTTGCATCCCCATGATCTCGGTCTGGAAGTCGTATGTGTAGAAGTCGCCAATCGTTCGCTCCACCGCAGAGGCGGGGAAGGAAGCGACAAGCAGCACCGCAGAAAGGCAGACGCCTATCAGAATCATGAAAGTGCCCCTCCGCAAAGTAAAGCCCCCTTACTCGTCCTTGGAGAAAGGGAGCACGGACAAGACAAATATAACTTTGCCGAGAGCGACTCGGACAGTACCACTACATGAACGCACTGGGTGAGCGCGATACCTTTTTTGTCATCGTCACGAAAAGTATTAAGATGGGCCATAGAAATGCGGCCCCAGACGACCAGGATGGAGTCGTCAGAGATGAACACCATGCCCGAGGGACTCTCGATGTACGCGGAGAAGGTCTATAACGCGATGAAGAGCGCGGGATTAGACTCTGAGGAGAAGATGGCCAACGCCGACAGGATCGTTGGGCTCGCGAAGGCGCCGAAGAACTTCGTTCTGAGAGCGCTTGATGAGCTCCAGTCCAAGGGCCTCGTGAAACGTAAGGCTAGAGAGAAGTCGGCCGGCTACTACCTCGTCCAGAAGCAGTAGCTTGTGACTCGTTCTATCGGCTCCTGGAACACCCAGGGGCATTCAAACCGCACTGGTCCGCGCTCAACGCCTGGAAAAAGACATATAGCATCGTATGGTCTAACCCATCACAAGTGTTTCAATGCCAGAGGAGTTTGTAGTAACGCCTTATCAGGTCACTGGCGAAGTAGACTACGAACTCCTCATCCAGAAGTTTGGGACCAAAAAGATCGATGACCAGCTTCTGGAGAGGCTCAAGAAGTATGGGCCGCTTCACCACATGCTCAGGCGGGGGATTTTCTACTCACACAGGGACCTAGACTGGATTCTCAACGAGTACGATAAGGGTCACGGGTTCATCCTGTACACGGGCAGAGGACCGTCCGGGCCGATACACCTCGGACATCTGATGCCATGGGTGTTCTGCAAGTACCTGCAGGACACTTTCAAGGCGAAGCTCTGGTTCCAGCTCACCGATGACGAGAAGTTCATGTTCTACGACCACCTCACTCTCGAGGAGACCAGAAAGTGGGGCTACGACAACGCGCTCGACATCATCGCCCTGGGGTTCGACCCGAAACTCACCAACATATTCCTGGATACTGAGTACATCAAGACAATGTACCCGTTGGCAATCAAGGCCGCCAAGAAGATCAACTTCTCGACCATCAAAGCAGTCTTTGGCTTCGACAACTCCAACAACATCGGCAGCATTTTCTTCACAAGCATACAGACAGTTCCGTGCTTCTTGGAGTCGATGGAGCAGAAGAAGAAGGTCCCGTGCCTCATTCCTTGTGGCATAGACCAGGACCCACACTTCAGAATCACAAGGGACATCGCAGAGGGCATGGGATTCTACAAGCCCGCCCTGGTACACGCCAAGCTCATGCCGTCTCTCGCTGGCCAGGAGAAGATGTCGACTTCGAGCAAATCTGATATGACCGTTTTCACAACGGACGACAAGAAGACCGTCAAGAAGAAGATCGGGAACGCATTCACCGGTGGAAGGGTCTCGGTCGAGGAGCAGAAGAAGCTCGGGGGCAACCCGGACGTCTGCTCGGTCCACGCATACAACACCTACTTCTTCGAGCCGGACGACAAGAGGCTTGCGAGCCTCTACTCTGATTGCAGGGCCGGCAAAATCATGTGCGGCGAGTGCAAGCAGCTGCTGTTCGACAAGGTCTGGAAATTCCTCGAAGAGCACCAGAAGAAGAGGGAGAAGGCCAAGGGGGTCATCGAGGACTTCTTTGTCAGGGACTGATGCCCTTGAAGCTGAAGGCTATCGGCAGGGTGCGCAATGGAGTGAAGGAGACCCCTGAAGACTGGTCCAAGGTGAGATCGAGGATAGTCATCGACCCGAAGTATGTTGAAGGGCTCCAGAATCTTGACCATTTCAAGCACGTTTGGGTCATCTTCGGATTCAACCGGCTGAGGGAGACCCAGCTCAAAGTCCACCCGAGGCACGACCCGTCCAAACCGCTCGTGGGGGTTTTTGCAAGCCGGTCCCCGACGCGGCCGAACAAGCTGGGCCTCACACTCGTGAGACTCGCCAGCGTCAGGGGTACCGTCCTCGTCGTGAAGGACCTTGACGCGTACGACGGCAGCCCGGTCTACGACATCAAACCGTTCGAGGACGAGATTGACTACTGACTAGCCAGCGGCTCCGGCAAAAGTTCATAAACAGCACTCCCGATGAGCCTCCGAATGACCGAGCACGACATAATCGACAAGCTTAGCTTTCTCGAGAAGAAGGTGCTGATATCTCTCAAAGACGTCAAGAGGGGCAGCCCTGAAGAGATACAGAAGCTAGGTTCATTCTCTCAGCTCGTGGAGGTCATGAATGCCTCCTCGTGGCTTCAGGCGAAAGGACTTGTCACGATCGACGAGGTCATCAGGAAGAGCTACAGCCTGAAGAACCCTGAAGCGGCCAAAAGACCGCTTCCAGAGAGAGTGGCCATCGAAGTTCTTGAGAAAGCTCACGCTGGCAAGGGTTCAATGGCCGACCTGAAGAAGAGCGGTCGGCTCAAGGACGAGGAGATATCTATAGCGCTCGGCTGGATCAAGAGGAAGGGCTGGGGAGACATCTCGAAACACGGGACAGACACCATCATCACGCTGAATGCCAAAGGAAATGAAGCGCTGAACAAGAAGGGAGAAGACGAGCTCCTGATTGAGAGGATGGCCAAGGGAGAGCTCAAGGAGACCGAGGCCAAGAGTGAGCTCATCGAGATGCTGAAACAGCGCAAGGACATAGTCGTCGAGAAGCACAAGGCCACAAGAACCATCGGGCTCACGGATCTCGGGGCGAAGATTGCAGCAATGGACTTCAAGATCAAGGAAGAGGTCGCGCAAATCACTCCCGAGCTCATCCAATCAGGCAAATGGCGCGAGGTCGAAGTGCGGAAGTACGACGTCCGCGCGTTCGCCCCAACGACTCACGGGGGCAGGAAGCATCCGCTCACGACGCAGGTCGAGAAGGTCCGCTCGATATTCCTCAACATGGGGTTCACCGAGGTCAGAGGAGATTACCTTGAGAGCGCTTTCTGGAACATGGACGTCCTGTTCACGGCGCAAGATCATCCTGCGAGAGAGCTCCAGGACACATTCTACGTCAAGGATCCGGAGAGGCTCGACCTCTCCGGAGATGAGGAGCTGTTGGATAGAGTGAAGCGCGTCCACGAAAACGGCGGCGACACGGGCTCACTAGGCTGGAGGTACAAGTGGAGCAGGCTCGAGGCGGAGAGAGCGTTGCTGAGGACCCACACAACAGTCAACAGCGTGAGGTACATCGCGGCGCATCCGAAGCCACCCTTCAAGGTGTTCTGCATCGGAAGGGTGTTCAGGAACGAGGCGATGGATTCGACTCACCTACCGGAATTCACGCAAGTCGAGGGGATTGTCTGCGAGGAGGGCGCCAACTTCGACATGCTCTGCGGACTCCTGAAGGAGTTCTACACAAGAATGGGTCTGCCGAAGATCAGAGTGAGGCCGGGGTACTTCCCCTATACGGAGCCCTCGCTCGAAGTGGAGGTCTACTGGAACGGCCAATGGATGGAGCTCGGCGGAGCGGGCATGTTCAGACCCGAGGTCACCCATCCGCTCGGCGTGAAAGACCCCGTTCTCGCGTGGGGCCTTGGCTTCGAGAGGCTCGCGATGCTCCGCTGGGGCCTCAAGGACATCAGGGACATCTACGTCTCCGATGTCGACTGGCTCAAGAGCATGCCGCAGCTGTGATTTCAGGAGCGACTACTTCCGGAGGTCCAACAGCTCGCGATCGATGCGGGCGACGAGATCGTTCGCATGAATGCTCGCCAAGAGGTTTCGTGAATCCTCCAGCATCTCGAGGCTTCTCTTCAGCTGCCCTGACTCCTTCAACATCAGCCCATACTCCATCTTCCTAAGCCCGAGGCTCCTGGGGACCTCCATACCGGCCAGCGTGGAAATGCTCTCACGAAGATACTCCTCAGATGCCGCATAGTTCCCCGAGGTGCGCTCGGCCAGCCCGAGATTCGCGTATGCGGCGGAGACTGCCAGCTTGTCATCGATCTCCGTCAGGATCGCAAGTGCACTGAAGCAGAGTTCCTTGGCAGACTCGATGCTCCCTGTCCGGATCATGACCTCGGAGAGGGATGTGAGAGCATATGCCTTGGTTCTTGGCTGCCCGGTCTCGTCAGCGAGTCTGACGGCATTCTCGAGATTGAGCTTCGCCTCCTGAGTTCTGTTGAGATAGGCGCACGCAATGCCCATGTTGATATACACGTTGGCCAGCTCCACCGGTCCGAACCCCACGGCACACTTCGAAAAGTGTTCGATGGCCTTTTCGTACATACCTCTCCCGATGAACACATTTCCAAGCTCCATGTGCGCGAGCAGCATGCCCTTCGAGTCCATCGCGGACATGGAATCCACCGCGCTGCGTTCCAACAGTTCCTGTGCCTTCGAGTAATCGCCGATCTTGTTCTCAACTACGCCCAGACCACGCAACGCCCTCGCGCGCAATGCGGGAGAGTTGCCGGCTTGTTCGAGCGCTTCAGTGAACAGCTTGAGGGCGATCTTGAGGTCGCCCTGCTTGCTCTTGATCTTGCCCATCTCGATGAGCGCGTCCGCCCTGACCGCTCCGCCCACTTCTGAGGCTCCCTTTTCGAGGAGGGAGAGCGCGGAGTCGTATTCTCCCACGAGGCTCGCGGTCCTGGCCTTGAGGAGATTCACGGCCTGCGCATACTTTGGCTTGCTCGGGACGAAGTCCGAGAGCACGGCCCAGAGCCTCTGGATGTTACCCACACTCAGCAGCTCCTCGCCCTGGCGCGCCATCGTCATCTCAGCCTCCAGCAGACGGTTCGCGCGTATGAGGTGGTAGAGCCGTTCTTGTTGATCCCCGCATCTCAGGTAGTAGTCCGCCGCGGAGCTGTGCCACTTGATCCGTTCTTCCTTGGTCATGAGATCGTAGACGGATCCTCTTAGGGACGAGTGTATCTCGAATCTGCCAGGCATTACCTCGCGCAGCATCGAACCTTTTCTTGCCTGGCGAAGCTCCTTCGGTATGGCGTCCGTCGGGAAAGGCTTCTGAAAGACCGATGACAGCTGGAGCAACGCTTTCTCACTCTCTCCGAGACCTGAGTAGAACTTGTCCTCGAAGAACTTAGATACCTGATACTTGGCCTCGATCTGACCCGGTTGAGTGACCATCTCGAGGGACAGAGGATGACCGTTGGTCACGCGTGCGAGCTCTTCCGCGACGGAGCCTTCGATGCCACGAGATCTCAGGAGCTCGAGGGCGGCTTGTTTGTCCAGACCCTCCAGCTCCATCTCCATGACCTCATTCTTCGCCACGACATCCGACGGCTCGTAGAAGATGGGTTGAGACTCCGAGGTGACCATCATCTTGGCGCTGCCGCTGCTGTGCCTGAACATCTTGAGAAAATCGCCAAGTCCGCTGGCCACATCGATGTCGTCGAACACGAAGAGGTAACCGTTCTCCGAAAGCTCCTCGTTCAGGAGGAAGCTCAGTTCACTCAGCCCTGACTTGCCCGACGACAGGAAGGCCGAGAGCTTCTTGGCACCGTTGTCCAAGAAGAATATTCCCAATGCGTCGGAGAGGCTCTTCGGAGAATCCCATGGTTTCGCCGAATACCAGAAGATCCTGTAACCAGAGAGCTCTGAACATGCCTTTGCAGCCAGAGTTGTCTTTCCTATGCCAGCAATGCCTCGGATGGAGAGTATTCTGGACCGGCCAGAGGAGAGAGACTCCTTGACCGAAGCCAGCTCCCGATCTCTGCCGTAGAAACCTCTAAGTGTCGGGAGAGGGGTAGATCGCTTCGCACCCTTTGCCTTCTGAGGGAGCTCCGGCGTGACCTTGGAAGCGTCGACGCCGGGGACGATGCCATTGTTCTTGACATACTGGAGGACATCAGCCGCCTTCGACTTCCCCGAGAATGTAAGAAAGTAGACCTTGCGCCTGGTCTTTCCACGTCTGACATGCGCGAGGCGCTCGTCTACTATGCCTGCCGCCTTCAGCTTCTTCAACTCGATAGCAGCATGCGCGCGCGATATTGCGCACGCCTGAGATATCCCGTCCTGCGTCACATCGAACGGCGACTCGTATTTGTCCTCGTGCTTCACATAGTTGCTCAGATGATACAGAATGCGCTCAGAGACAGTGATATCACCGGCCATGCCTCCACCCTTGTGAGCTGAGAAACCTGGATGCGATTATTTAAAGGCAATTGCTACATCCAACTCCGACGGTCCTATCCTGGAAGCCCTGATTGAATATGTCTTTCTCGAAGTAGGAGCAGGACAAGAGTCACAGTGAGGATTCCCAAGGCTCCCGAAACGAGGAATGGTATCATCGTGCCGTCGACAGGAAATGGCATGCCGAAATCCGTATCGTGGTAATAGTCCCACAGAAGACCGCCCACCGGCGCACCCATGACAGAGCCGAAGTTCGACATCGACTCAAGCATACCTATCAAGCGCCCTCGGATTTCTTCAGGCACGTTATCTGCCTGCAGCGCGCGCAGTGCCGGACTTGCGACTTGAAAGGCCATGCTCCTCATCGTCAAGAAGAGAATCACTGGTGCGAGCGCCCAACCGTATGGAATGAGGATCGTCCCCATGAAGGATACGTACCCGCCGACCACGAACAACTTCTTCTTCCCAATACGGTCAGCGAGCCGTCCTGATGGATAAGCGACCATCACCCCCAACCCCATAGCGAGTCCGACGAGGAGGGGTATCGTCGCGACTTCAAGATCGGGAAACTTGAAGGTCAGGAACAAGACCATCAATGGGCCTATTCCAGAGATTGCGAAGCCTTCCATCGCGGCGTTCGCATACAGAACTCTGAGGTTCCTCAGGCCCTGAGCGTCGAGGCCATGTGGTTTGAGAAGCGCCCTGAAGGACAGCTTTGTCTTCTGCTCGTGAGGCGCGACCGCATCCGTGACGTATCTCCAGGTCAGGAAAGCGCCGATGAGCGCCAGGACCGATGTGAAGTAGAACGGGAACCGGTAGCTGTCTCCCTCGGAGAACCCCAATGTATAATACGCAAGGGCGTAGAGAGCTCCGCCCGCGAATGGCCCGATTACCATACCGAGGTTGGCCCCCATCACTAGCTTGCCCATCGAGGCGCCACGCATATGCGCGGGCGTTGAGTCTATCACCAACGCTTCGCTGACTGGCCACACCATGGCGCTCGCGACGCCTTGAAAAGCCCTGACGAAGACAAGTCCGTACCAGTCTTCCGGGATTGTGAAAAGGATGGCGAGGACTGCGTATAGAATCGATCCGATCAGGATGATCCTTTTCCGTCCGAGCCTATCCGAGAGGTTCCCGAAGGGTGCTGCGAGCAGCGCACGTGTCAACACGAATGAAGAGAAGAGGATCCCGACCTGGAGGCCGACCTCCGCCGTCCCTCCGGCCAGGTATTTCAGATACAAGGGGAACAGTGGCATTATGAGCCCAAAGCCCAGGCTGATAATCATGTCAAGTGTGGCCAGGAGGTTCACATTGCGCCTGGCCTGGCGTTCGTCGACTAGGCCCGAAACCAAGTGATCCTGCCTCTCGCCAAGGTCATCCGAACAGATCGACCCCAGCGCGCATGTTGCGTAGGATGATTGGGACCAAGGATTTGTCGGTAGCCCTCATACCACAGTCGGGGTGTGCGTAAGCGATGTTCTCACGGCCTACCTTTCCAGCGATTTCCCTGAGCTTTGCGGCGACCGCGTCTGGAGTGTTGACCTGGTCTCCTGAGAGCGGAGTGACCGCGATGCAGCCTGCTCCGAGCCTCTTGCCGTAGTCCTGGAAGCCGGCTCTTGAGACGTGCTCTATGTTTCGTCTCTCGAGACTGCCCGCAAAGGCGAAGCTCAGGACCGAGACGTTGTCAAGCTGCTGCAGATGGTTCACGACACGGTGCCCGCCAATGAATCCGCATACATGAACGCTCATGCGCTCAGCTGGAAGCCCCTCGGCTATCCCATCGATCAGCTTAACCCTCGCCTCCAGGTCCTTGTACCCTTGAGAAAGGAAAGGCTCGTCTATCTGCACGTAGGCACCCCGGTCAACGAGAGCCTTGGCGATGGGAGCGAGTGCAGCTGCGATATCCTCGTAGAGCGAGAAATCCATGATGTTCTTGTAGTGCGACCATATCTTTCGGCTGCCACAGGTCATCCCGAGGGTCGTTGGACCCGTGATTGCCACCTTGATTTTCACGTCCGGGAACTTCGCCCTAACGTACTCCAGGTCCTTGACCTTGGAGAAATCGTCCGGCTTGCTTCTGAGCTGTATCTTCCCTGTTACGACCGGTGCCCAATGCTCGACTGCAAGGCCCTCGAAGGACTCCGCGAAGTATGAGACCATGTCTGATCTCTGCTCGCCGTCCGAGACAATGTCGACCCCAAGCTCCCGCTGGAACGTGATTGCCTGGTCTATGGACTCATTGAGGTCTTCCTTGAACCTAAACAGGCTGCCGATGGTCGTGGTTGGAAGCGTGGGCATTTCGCGTTAATGAACGCGAGACCCGATATAATGCTTTCCAGACCCATTCCTCCGAGAAAGCGTTATGTCGCGCCTACACTGTCAGGTATCCGTGAAGCTAATAGTGACTTCCTCGGAAGACAACGCTTCCATGAACATTCGCGCAAGACTGCTCGAGCGCGAAATCTGGACGGAGACTGGATCCTTCGACAACCACCCTGTTCTGAAGAAGGATGACTTCCGCATGGTCCAGGTCGATAGGATCCATCTGGAGGAAGATCTCGTGGACGAAAGAGCCGCGACCGCCATTGGCGAACCCGTTGACGTCGTGATATTCGCATCTCGACACCGGTCCGAGAAGAAGATACCCACTCTCACTGTCCATCCGATCGGGAATTACTCGTCAGCTGATTTCGGGGGAAAGCCTGGCACTCTGTGCCCCACCGCTCCAAATCTAATGACTTCCGCGATGAGAAATCTTGTGAGAAACGCGAAGGAATTGCAGTGGGACGTTTCCTTCGAAACGACGCACCACGGACCGCTAGTCAACTCTCCTACATTCTACATTGAGATAGGCAGCTACGAGGAGCTTTGGGACAGGAAGGATGCTGCGGAGGCCATCGCGAAGTCAATACTCGAAATCAAGGACGAAGGAGAACCAGTGGTGATTTGCGTCGGAGGAGGACACTACGCTCCCAGGTTCACTGAGGTTGCCCTCAAACGGAGAGTTGCGATCGGGCACATGGCCGCCAACTACGCCCTCGAAGCCTTATCTTCTGAGATGATTCTGCAGATGTCCGCGAAAAGCAGTGGGGCGAAGGAAGTATACTTCCACAGAAAAGGCATGCCGAAACCAGCCTACAGAGAACTGAGGGAGAGGTTCGCATCATGCGGCATTGCCGAGATCAGGAGTGAAGACCTCGGATTGAGGTAGACAAGGTACACCACGAGAAGGAATGACAATGAGTCGAAAACCAGCGAAGTCCTACAATTCCGCCAACCTGTCGGCAAAGGAAATTTTGGAAATCCTGAAATCCAAAGCGAATCAGGAAAACGTAGCAGGGATGGCCAGGTATGGAATCAAGCCAGAGAAAAACTACGGTGTGTGTACGCCGATTCTGTTTGAGATAGCCAAGAGAGTGAAATACGATCACGAACTGGCACAGAGACTCTGGGAATCAGGGATCAGAGATGCGCGTCTGGTTGCATGCTTCATGGATGATCCTGACAAGGTGACGGAACAACAAATGGACGATTGGGTCCTGGACTTCAACTCATGGGATGTTTGCGATGGATGCTGCCTGCACCTGTTCAGCTGGTCGAAAGGGGCACACAAGAAAGCACGCGAGTGGAGCAAATGCAAGGAAGAGTACGTGAAACGAGCGGGATATGTAATGATGGCAACACTCGCTGTACACGACAAAGCTGCTCCTGACGAGAAGTTCAGAGCATACTTCTCGCTCATCGTGAGGGGGGCCACGGACGAACGGAACTACGTGAAGAAGGCGGTCAACTGGGCCCTGAGGCAGATAGGCAAGAGGAACCTCGTTCTGAACAAGGAGGCCATCGCCCTGGCCAAGCAGATTCACAAGATCGACTCCAAGAGCGCGAAATGGATCGCCACTGATGCGCTCAGGGAGCTGACCAGCGAAAAGACTCAGCAGAGACTGAAGAAGACAGCGTCATTAGCCAGAAGTTATTGAACAAGGGTGCCTTTGAAGGTCTTACCTTCGAGAGCATCCCTCAGGTTCGCCAAATCCGTACCATCGACAATGGCAAGTGCGATCTTGGACCTTGCCAGCACACCAGCGCCCACGGAATCGAATATGTGATGAGGTCCTGCACCGCCACCGCTGCCAACCAGCTTGATAAGATCCGCATGAGTCATCCTCGGAATGCGTTTGGCATCGGGATCCTTCTTTGGATCAGCTGAGTAGGCACCATCCACCGAGGTAGCATTCACCAGAATGGAGGCCTTGACCCTTTCGGCGAGCAAGGCGGACACGGCATCGGTAGTGATGCCTGGGCTCACACCCCCCATCACGACAATCGAGTGGGTTCTACCCGAGAGCACGGCCTCGTCATAGTTCTTCGGTGGTGAGTGATTCGCGCGGTCTCCGAGAGCGGTTATGAGCAGACGCGCATTGAGCCTCGTAACCTCTATACCCATCTCGTCGAGGAAGCTCTCGTCCGCGCCAAGGTCCCTGCCTGCGCGGATGTAGTATCTCGCTATCCGTCCGCCACCAGTGACGACGTACAGCTTCCTCTTGGAAGAGATGCCAATCAGAATCTTCGCGAGCTTTCTGATGTACGAAGTATCCGGTTCCTCAGCTATCAGAACCGAGCCGCCCAGCGAAAGGACCACGGGTTCCATGATGCTCAACTTATATAATGGTGAACGCTCTAACCCGTAGAAATAGGCTTGGGACTGGTTCTAGTGACCGAGCTAACAGACCTCCAGAAGTACGAGTTCCGGAGGAGTCTCGAGGAAGTTCGGAAGCTGTCGGGAAGGGGCACTGAGCTGATATCGCTGTACATACCCCCGTCCCGACAGATCTCCGATGTCGCGAACTATCTCCGTAGCGAGTACTCGCAATCGTCGAACATCAAGTCCTCAAGCACGAGAAAGAACGTGCAAGGGGCGATCTCGTCGATCCTATCCCGCCTGAAGAACTTCAAGCAACCTCCCGAGAACGGGCTTGTGTTCTTCGTCGGGCACAGGTCGATAGGCGCAGATCAGACGGACATGGTACAGTATGTGCTAGAGCCCCCGGAACCAGTCCCCACATTCATCTACAGGTGCGATTCGAGCTTCTTCACAGAGCCTATCGAGGGCATGCTGGAGCAGAAGGACTCCTTTGGGCTAATTGTCGTTGACAGGAGCGAGGCGACGCTGGGCATGCTCCACGGGAAGCGGATAATCCCGATCAAGAACTTCCAGTCGATGGTCCCGAGCAAGCACGGCAGAGGAGGCCAGTCAGCGAGAAGATTCGAGCGATTGATAGAGATCGCAGCACACGAATTCTACAAGAAGATTGCAGATATCGCCAACGAGTCATTCCTCGCGGAGAAGAACCTCAAAGGCATCCTAGTTGGAGGCCCGGGTCCGACCAAGGAGTTCTTCGTGAAGAGCGAGTATCTGCACTACGAGCTTCAGAAGAAGATTGTTGACACATTCGATACTGGCTATACTGACGAGTATGGGCTCAAGGAACTCGTCGAGAAGGCTAGGGAGGCGCTCAAGGACATCGACCTCATGCGCGAGAAGGACCTCATGCAGAGGCTCCTAGAGGAGATCCGTAAGCCGGACGGAGGCCTGTCTATATACGGAGAGGATCATGTCAAGAACGCGCTGACCATCGGCGCCGTCGACACGCTGATAGTCTCGGAGGACATGAGGCGTGTGAAGCTCAAACTGACGTGTCCATCCTGCGGGAACAAGCAGGAGGCGCTCGCTAAGGATTCCACAGAGGATGTGAAGTGCGCCAAATGCGGCAACCTCATGAAGGTGGACCAAGTCGATGATCTCGTCGGCGAGATGCACAGATTGGCGGACCAGAATAACACCAACGTGGAGTTCGTGTCAGGGGAGTCGGAGGAGGGCCAGTTGCTCCTGAAGGCCTTCGGGGGCGTCGCGGGGATATTGCGATTCAGGATAAGTTGATAGCATGAAGACGGACGCATTCCGGGAGTTCAAGGACGACATAAGAAAGGCGATCGCAGAGGTCCTGGCAGAGCTCAAGGTCGAGTCAGATATCGTCCTAGACAGGCCCCCAGAGGGCAAGGGTGACCTGGCATTCCCGTGCTTCCCGCTTTCGAAGAAGCTTAGGATGGCGCCTGATGCGATTGCGAAGGACATCTCAGCGAAGATCAAGCCGCTCGGTATGATCGAGAAGGTGGATTCGAGTGGCGGCTACGTCAATTTCCATGTGAGTTTCGAGAAGCTCGCGGATTCCACGATCAAGGAAGCGCTTTCGAAGAAGGAGAAGTATGGCTCTGGCGAGCCTAAGAAGACAAGGGTTCTGTTGGAGCACACAAGCGTGAACCCCACCGGGCCGATACATGTGGGCAGGGCGCGCAACCCCATCATTGGAGACACCCTTGCTAGAATAATCCGGCTAGCTGGGTACCCTGTCACAACGGAGTTCTACGTGAACGATGTCGGACGCCAGGTAGTCGTAATGGCCTGGGGCGTGAAGCATCTCAAGCTCGAGACGAAGCCAGAGCGCGATAAGGACGACTTCAGGTATGTGCTGTTCTATCAACAGGCTAACAAGCTGCTTGAGGAGAAGCCCGAGATCGTCAAGGAAATCGATGAGATGCTGTACAAGCTCGAGCACGGAGACCGCGAAGTCGTCATGCTAGCCAAGGAAACCTGCGAGACAGTCCTCAAGGCATTGATGGAGAGCTTGCACAGGATTAACATCTCCGTGGACGGATTCACGTTCGAATCCAGGTTCGTGCAAGATGGCAGCGTCGACAAGGTAATCGAGAAGCTCAAGAAATCCGAGTACGCCAGAGAAGATGACGGAGCGTACCACCTCGAGCTAGATAGCTTCGGCATATCCGGCAGGGAGACGAAGTGGGTTTTCACGCGCGCTGACGGGACCTCGCTCTACACGACTCGTGACCTCGCGTATCACATGAACAAGTTCACCAGAACAGATGTAGCGATCAACGTACTAGGAGAAGACCAAAAGCTGGGAATGCAGGAGCTGGCGGCCGCCTTGTCAATCATGGGCGTGGACAAGAAGCCGGAGATAGTGTACTATGCCTTCGTATCCCTCCCTGAAGGGAGGATGTCAACGAGGAAGGGTCGTGTGGTGAACCTTGACGACCTCGTTGACGAGACAGTCGAGCTCGCCTACGAAGAGGTCAAGAAACGCAGGGTGGACCTGAGCGAGGCGCGCAAACGCGAGATCGCAAGAGTCGTCGGCATAGGCGCGCTACGATACAACATCGTGCGGATCCAGCCCGAGAAGCAGATAGTGTTCAAGTGGGAGGACGCGCTCAACTTCGAGGGAAGCAGCGCTCCTTTCGTACAATACGCACACGCGCGCGCATGCTCAATACTGGCAAAGGCAGGCGCGTGGAACAGAGAGTTCGAATCGCGCTATCTCACAAGCGACCAGGAGAAGCGGCTGACAAAACTGATCGCCGGCTTCCCGTCCATCATAGCCGAATGCGCTGACCACAGGCGGCCTCACGTGCTCGCGTCCTATGCGCAAGACCTCGCCGCGGAATTCAACCAATTCTACAGGTACATCCCGGTCCTCAAGGCGGAAGGTCCGGCCAGGGACGCTAGACTAGCTCTCGTTGAAGCGAGCAGATGGACGCTCAGGAACACCTTGGATTGCCTCGGAGTGGAAGCGCCCGAGGAGATGTAAGCTCAGAACTTGAGATTCCATTCGTCTCGGGAGTACCGTTCCTCCACCAGCTGCGCTGCGCGAACGCGTTCCCATTCCGTCAGCTGCCCTGGTCCGATGACGACGCCGAATGCATTCTCCAGATGCTTCACAATCATCTCTTTCACGGATTCAACGGAGACCTTCTCGCCAAGGAGTGTTGACAGAGAGACTACCCTGTCCGACGGCTTTGCAGCTCCGAGAGAATCGGACGACTTGATTTTGAGCACCGAGTCCATCGCGGCCAGATCAGTTCCCACAATAACGGTCCCATGCACGAGCACGGACCCCTTGCGCCTCAGCTGCGCGTTCCCCGACACCTTCTTCCCGCTCACCTCGATGTCGTTCATAGGCCTGTATCTTGCATCCGCACCCAGGGATGATAGTGCGGCGGCGAGGGCGGAGCAAATCACCTTGAAGGTATCTGCCCTGTCCTTGGATACCTCCTGCTCGTGGAGAACGAGGCCGTATATCAGCTGCCCCTGGTCCGTGTATATGGAGCTGCCACCCGACTTACGCCTGACGATCGCGATACCTCTTCGTCTGCACTCCTCAAGGTCCACTGATTCCTCTATCCGCTGGAAATAGCCTACCGAGATCGTAGGAGTGGAACGACGGTAGAAGTGAAGTGAATCAGGAACCAATCCCTGAATGTGCGCTTCGAGCATAGCCTCGTCCAGCGCGACCGACTCTGGAGGAGGAACCAGGCCGCTATCAACCAAACGCCATTGTTCGGGCATGAGTGCTCAAGGATGATGAATGAAAAGTGTAGTTAAGAGGTTTCTGGAGTTTGCGTCTTCAATCCGCTTCTAAAGCTCTTCCTCGCTGGATCCGGGCTTCTCCTTCTTCTCGCGCCTCGGGCCCTTCTTCTCGCGCTTCGACCACCTGCTCCTGAAATATATCAGGGCGGGCACGAGGATGAGCACCGCGATCACTCCGACCCACAGGACAATCTGCTTCCAGCCGGCCTCTTTTACCGTCAGCTTGTCCGCGCTGGTGTAAATCGTGGGAGTCAATTGTTCGTCCGCGGTCACATTCACCTTGATCGTGTATGTGCCCTTCGTATCGAAGCTCCATGGGAACCTCACCTGCACCTTGCCGCCAACGGAGACATTTGTGGTGATCTCCCCGGTCGTGGCGTTCCGGATCTCGGTCCAAGTGCCGAGGAGCTCCTCTGTCCCGTCTGCCTTGATTATGTAGAAGCTGATCTGGATGTTGGTCGCGTACAGGCTGCCCGAGTTCGTCATGTTGACTATGATGTAGCCCGTTTTATCCTCGGTGAAGTTGCCCGACTTGCCGTCCGTGAAAGCACTCGCATCCATGCTGTAGTAGACCCTGTCCACGGTGTACTTCGGCCTCAGGCCCTGGCCCACTTGGATGATCTTCGGGGACTTCTTGTAGTTGCCCGTTGTGTCCGTGACGTTCAGCGAGACGGTGTACGATTTAGGCGCGGAGTAGGTGTGCGTCACATTGACGAAGTCAAGCCCTGTGCCGTTGTACCAGGTACCGTCGCCGAAGTCCCACTCGAACCTGAGCAATGATGCGTTCTTGTCCAGGTTGTCGGTCGTGGCGCTCGCGTTGAACCACAGAGGCATCTTCTCAGTCAATGTTGAACTACCAGTTTCGTTCATCACGACGAACGAGACTGTAGGCTGTGTCGTGTCGTTGACATGCACGTACAGGGTTGTATTCGCCCAGTGCCCGGTAACGTCCGCCACATTGAGTGTGACATTCCATGTCCCTGCGTCCGCGAATGTGTGCGTCACGTTCTTATCTGCAGCGCTCCAGTAGATCCTCGAGGACTTGTTGCCCTCACCGTAGTCGAACTCGAAGTACTCTATCATGCCCAGCCCATCGCCTGCAGCAGCTGCGTCATCCACTGAGTCCGTCGCGTTGAACCTGACGGACTCCCTCTGGTTGACACTGATGGAGTAGTCTGTCATGTTGACGGTCTTGTCCTTGACCGATATAACAGGGGTCGCATTGACGCTGTCGCACACGACCTTGATCTCGGTCATGTTGTACAGACCGGACACATCAGACACATTCAGGGAGACCATCCTCAGTGCCGAGGCGGTCGCGTACTTGTAGACGTATGTCACATTCGCCGTTGTCACTGGCGAGGAACCGTCCGCGAAGTCCCAGGTGTACAGGAGTGGGTTCGCATTCGGATCGGCCGATCCGGCCGCGCTGAATGTGATATTGGCTTCCACTCTGACGAAGTACTTGATGACCGTGCCATTTGCATCCTTCTCCGAGTACGCCACACCGGGTGACGGGGTCACCAGAGCGGTGGTCGAGGGCTTCTCATTTGCCTGGAAGGCCAGCTCGATAGGCTCGCTTGTCGAGGAGCCAGTTGGCGGGTCGAGAGTGACATTCAAGTACCCCATGACTTCGGTGTATTGCGTCTTGTTGGAGACAAGTTCGTAACCGCCCGGCAGGACGACCGTGTACTTGTTGTCAAGTTCGTCTGTGTCGTACCTGGCATATGCGACCGCGCTGTAGTCGGAGGCGCCGACATCGATCGCGCCCGTATAGTCACAGGTGTATGCAAACGGAACTGATTCCGTCGAATCGATCGGTGAAACCGTCAGCTGGTACGGGTACCCGACGAAGTTGCTGCTGTAGTAGATTGTGTCGTTCACGAGAAACAACGCGTCCGAAGCAACATACTCAGTGCCCCATCCGTATGTCTTCAGGATGAAGTCATCCACCTCGGTGCTCTCGAGGAGACCGTCACCGTCGCCAAGTACTAGATCGATCTGCATCCTCAAGTTGCCCATGTCGCTGTACATGAGACCTGGGTGAGCGACATCGTATGGCCATGCGCCTGTGACATTCAGCGAGAAGCTCGTGAAGTCATCCCCATAGGTGAGCGTGTTCTGAGATACCTGCTGCGTCTGCGTGCCGAGCATCGGGATCGTCAGGCTCTGAGAAGCTGAGACGGTAATCTCCTGAGAATACGCAGCATCGCCATCCGCGTCCACGACGAAGACATAGTCGCCGTCATAGGCGTCGAAAGCAAATACCGCTCCCTGAACCTTCATGACCCTCTTCACCCACGGGACGGATGAGTCCTTGTTGATGAGGTAAGCGACGACGCCCGCGGCTGGGCCGTTGGCGTCAGTCACGACGCCCGTCACTCTCTTCGAAGCGGACAGTTCCACGGTCATCGGATTGCTCGAGGTGATCGTGACCGCAGTGGCATTCATCTCGTACAGGGACTTCCTGACGACCATGTAGAAGGTGTGACCGGGGATCAGGTTCGTGTTGAACATGCTGATTGTGGTCTTGCCCGAGATGTTCGAGACAGTCGCTGCATTTGACACGAACTCGCGCGCCGTATTGTCATATACGGAGACATAGGCACCCGAGATCGGCGAGGCTCCGCTGTCTACCACAGTCACCTCGATCGAGAAGGTCTTGCTCGGGAGCGCCGTCAGATCGACGGGAGGCGTCACCGTCACATTGGTCTTCCCATCGAAAGCCACTTCCGCGGCGTTCGGCACGTCGAAGTAGTCCGCATCGATGACGCTGACCAAGTAGTATCCCGATGGCGGGTTCGTGGCGATGTAAGCGCTCTTGGAGACTGAGTACTGAGCAGTTATCACAGCCCCAGTGTGCACATCCGTCAAGTTGACCCATGCGTCAGGAACGGGTGATCCGCTCGATACGACGAAAACATAGATGTTCGCAGAGCTGGTCGTCTGACCCTCGTTTCCCGCCGGAAAGAGGACCAGGGCTGCTAGAGCCATGACCAGCACCAGAAGGCCGGCTGATAGCTTGCTCATTGCGTCGTTCTTCATTGCTATTCCCCTCA
>Ga0154903_135_pt1 | contig 23883 bp, 17 predicted proteins | sample Rifle2008BG19ft_FD_105584 | JGI IMG/M metagenome (GOLD analysis project Ga0154903, IMG submission 105584) | Euryarchaeota archaeon RBG_19FT_COMBO_56_21
CCGCGCTCATAGTGGACCATGATGTCTACATGATAGACCTGATTTCTGATTCGCTCATGGTCTTTAGCGGAGAGCCTTCGGCGAAAGGAGCGACCAAGGGTCCTTTGGAAATGCGCGAAGGCATGAACATGTTCCTCAAAGACGTTCAGATAACCTTCAGAAGGGACCAAGATTCGTCGAGGCCGAGGATAAACAAGAAGAACTCACGCCTTGATAGAGAGCAGAAATCAAAGGGCGAGTACTACTACGGCTGAGATATCTCTTCGACCCGTGTGCTGCTGCGTCTCCTGCGCTTGGACCAATAGACATAGCCTACGAGAAGAGCCATGCCCGCGATGAAGGCATACAGATCGATGCTTTCGGTGTTCGACGCGAAGGTCCGCCACTCCTCGACCAGTAGGAACCCCGCAACGGCCAAGACCGTAGTCCATATCATAGCTCCGACCGTCGAATATGCCACGAAGTTGCGGAGCCTCATCCTGCCTATCCCTGCGGGGAAGGAAATGAAAGAGCGGATTCCTGGGATGGCGTGCCCCAGAAGCACCGCGACGTCCCCGTATCGGGAGAACCACCGCTCCGCGATAAGGACATCATCCTGACTGAGCCTCAGCATCCGACCATACCTGGTTATCAAGGGCCTCCCAACTCTGTAGCCGACGAAGTACGCGACCGTGTTGCCAATAGCCGCTCCCGCCGTGCCCACAGCAATCACGATCACGAGGGACATCTCCCCCTGGCTCGCGAGGTATCCCGCGAAAGGTATGATCAGCTCACTGGGGATAGGCGTGAAGATCCCCTCAACTATCATCAGAACGAATACGCCTGGGTATCCGAGATTCGAGATCACATCTATAATCGAATCTGTCGCCCATTCGAGGATGGTCATTTGCCATCAGTAACCGAAGAGAACCGTTTAAAGCCTCGGATGGCCGCCGGGGTTCCCAGCCATGGCAGTGACGGCTCAGATTGGCACAGTATTTGTAGTCAACTGGTCCTTCGAGCAGTGGATGAAGGTTTCTGGGCTGCTCGAGAGCTATGCGGCGATGATGGCCCTCGGGCTCGTGCTGGGATTAGTGACAGGAGGACTCCCCGCTTACACGAAAGAGGTTTCAATGGCCTCACTCGTAGTCCTCATGACGCTGTCGCTCTCAAGCGTGAAGCTCGGGGAAGCGCGCGGGAAGGAGCCGCTCCGTCACGCTCTCATTTGTCTGGGAATCAACTATGGGATTCTGACAGGGCTCATCGTCGCTATGGCGTTCTTGTTCTCCGACGAGTACCGCTGGGGATGGATTCTCATGGCCGCTGCCCCCTCCGCCGTCTCCGTCGTCCCGTTCACTACTGTGCTTGGTGGCGAGACCGTGAAGTCGTTGTTCTCAACCGCGGCCAACTACATCGCAGCCCTCGCCCTGATGCCGCTGCTGACATGGCTGCTCATTGGCTCCGATGTCAGTAGCGAGAGCCTGATCTACTCGCTGCTCCTGCTGATAGTGTTGCCCATGGTGGCTTCCCGCGCGATGATGAGGTTGCGTATCGAGAAGTCGCTCAACACATCGTTCATGAACCTCTCATTCGCGCTGCTCATATTCGCCGTAACTGGCTCGAACAGGGATGCGTTCCTCGGCGAGCCAATGTTAATCCTGATCATGTCGCTGGCCTGCATCGTCAGGACTTTCGGTATTGGGCTCGGGACAGAGGGGATCCTACGCAGGTTCGGCGTGCCCAAGGCATCCAGGGTGACCTATGTCTTGTTCGCGAGCTACAAGAACCTCGGCCTGACCGTCACACTTGCAATAGCCCTGTTCGTGCCGCTCGTCGCGGTTCCGGCGACCATCTGCATAGTTTTCGAAGTGGTCTGGATGATCTTCCTTCTGAGGTACTATCCTAAGGCACCCGGATAGAAGCGCCAAGCCGAGAGAACCATGTTCGGGCCTGCGCCCAGGACTGAGTCAGGAAACGCTGGAAGCTCGGCTCCTGGCTGAGAGCGCTCCACCGGGAATATGTAATGTACAATATTCCTGCAACTACAACCGAGAGCAACACCGATTCGATGATGGCCGACTGCCCGAGAGTGGCCATCTGCAGCTCGTCGGCCGCTACATGGGTTCCCCAGAAGATGAATGGGACCATGTACCGCCAGCCGATCGCAAGAGGCACGACGAAGAACGCTCCGACCGGCTCGTGAAAGAGAGATTTCCAGGGTAACCCCGATGCATCGTCCCAACTCGGCCTCATGATTGCCCCTAACCCGTTGTCCGATATGTATCTGGGAGCTGCGAGAAGATGGTCGGCGTCTATAACGACGCCGAATGTGATGGCGACGAACCACTCGTCCCTGTTGAGATTGAGAAGCAGCCCGATGAGGACTGCCACAGCCAAGTGAGTTGTCGTCAGCGTGGTATCGCCTGGGCCATCGGCCCTGAATCTTGGTAGGCATGTCGGACTATTCCACGATTTCGCCGTTGGTCTCCGTGGTTGATAACGACCAGTTAATAAGTGATGTCGCAACGGAAGCGCCCGTTATTAAGAGTGGCGATGATTTTATTAACGCGGAGAGGCCCTGATTCCGGCGAACAGCGATGGCTCACGTTCACCTCGAAGACGGGGCTTTCACAATCGAGTGGGTTGTGATTTGGACTCTGATCGCCGTGGCTCTCATTGCGATTGCTCTCTACCGGTTGGGAGGATACGCAATCCCGACCCGCAAGCTGGCGGTCGCGGCGATGTGCGTCGCGGTCGGGTTCGCGATATTCCAGATCGAGATCCCGGTCTTCGGTGGCGTTCATATCAACCTAACTCCCCTCATAGGCATCCTGGTCGGCCCGTCCTTGGGAAGTCTGGCGGTGCTTGTGATAAACATGTTCGGCGCCGCGATCGGGCACGGCGGTTGGGGGATGATCGGTGCCAATTCGATCGTCAACATCGTGGAAGTCTTCCTCGGGTTCTTCATCTACAGACATCTCAGATGCTCCTGGAATGCCAGCAGGTTCTTTTCCGCCTTCTCTGCGACGGCGGTCGCGCTCACGGTCAGCGCCTTCGTGGCGCTGGTTATCATCTCGATATCCGGCATACAGGGTTCGACTCAAGGGGGGGAACAGACCTTCGCGAACCTGCTCATCATGGCCGCGGCGAACATAGCGACGGGATTGGTGGAGGCGGTTGTGACAGGATACATCGTTTCCTTCATCGGAAAGATAAGATCCGATCTGCTCGAAATGGCGGAGGGCGAGAAGAGACCCGAAACCGCAGAAACCTCTCAGGAGGTTGGAACAGTTGTCTAGGAGGTCTTACTCCCGCCACATCCCTGACTTCAGGCTCATGACGTTCTTCGCGGAGGACGGAAAGAGCGTAGTGCATCGAATGAACCCCTGGACCAAAGCGGCTCTCCTCGCCATCGTGATCCTCATGGCAATCATCATGGACGATCTTATCCTCCTCGCGGTGTTGTATCTGTCGGTATTGGCCTTCTACGCAGCAGGAAGACTCCCCATCCGACTCCTTGTCGGATGGTACACGCTGCCCGTATTCTTCGTCGTCACCATAGCAATCCTGTTGATCTTCACGGAGCCAGGAGATCCTCTGGCGTCCATAGAGATCCTCGGAAAGAGAATCGCCATAACCGATGCCGGCCTGATGCTACTGGTCACGCTGCTCGTACGGGCCCTTGCTGTGGTCACGCTCTCGCTCGCCCTCTTCATGACGACGAGATATTCGCACATGGCGTACATGGTGTCGCGGATCTTACCCCGGCCGCTAGCGAACATATTCCTCCTCTCCTACAGGTTCAACTTCGAGACATCTGACGAAATCTCGGACGTTGTTGACGCCGTCCATTCTCGAAACGGGAACATGGTCCGAGGAGCGGCCAAGCAGACTAGGCTGTTCGCTGGCATATTCGGGCTGTCGTTCGTGCACGCATTCGAGAGGGCCGAAAGGATTGCGAAGGCGATGGAATCCAGAGGCTTCTCAGGCGAATTCCCGAACGTAGAGAAACTTACCAAGCCCAGCCACTACGGATATCTCCTGGTCTCACTCGCGATTCTGGCCCTCGTGATCATCACATACTCACGTTATGTGAGCGACTTGATTGGATGGTGGTAGAATGATTTCGGACAACGCCTGTGTGAAGTGCCCTCCCGCCGAGAAGGAGGCGATAGTCCACGTCGATTGCGTCACGCACAAGTATCCTGACGGTACCAAAGGGATACACAACATGTGCTTCAGAGTCTACCCGAAGGAGATCGTGGCCCTATGCGGCCCGAACGGCGCCGGCAAGTCGACCCTCATCGAGCACATCAACGGCCTGATGATGCCCGACGTAGGAAGGGTGAGGGTCCTCGGGTATGATATCGACAAGAAGAATGTGTCGATCATCCGCAAGATGGTCGGGCTCGTCTTCCAGAACGCGGACTCGCAACTGTTCTCCCCTACCGTGCTGGAGGATGTGATGTTCGGTCCCCTGAACCTCGGCATGTCCCCGGAGGAGGCAAGGAAGAAGGCCGAGTGGGCATTGGGCGTCGTAGGGTTCACCGAATTCAGCAAGGTGCCGCACTACCTGAGCGGGGGCCAGCAGAGGCTCGTGGCAATCGCTGGAGTCCTCGCGATGGACCCGAAGATACTCGTGGTGGACGAACCAACGGGCGACCTCGACCCTTCGAACGCCCGCAAGATCGAGAAGCTGCTGAGGGAGCTGAGGGACAAACAAGGGATTAGTATCGTCGTCGCCCTTCACGACATGGACATGGCCGCTCGCCTTGCCGACAGGATTTGCATTATCAAGGAAGGAGCCGTCATCGCGGAGGGCAAGCCTGAGGACATTCTTTACGACGAGAAGTTGCTCAAGTCCGCCGGCTTAGAACTGCCGGATGTGGCGAGGCTGTTCAGGGACCTCGGACTCGACAAGAAGGGAGCGAGAAGACCGCTCAGCCTGGATGATCTCGTCAGCATGATGAAGAATTGAAAACGAGAGGTTTGGGAAGAGGTTTTCCGGGTCGTGCTTGCCTATCTCTTCCTTCTGGATGCGATGACCACGACCGCCGCGATCAGCATCACGGGGATCAGCAAAGTCGGGAACTCCGGTATCCAGCCGGCAATCTCGACAGTCATCGTATCAGTATCCGAGTTTCCCTCAGCGTCGGTCACTATGAGCGTGACCACAACAGTCTCGGGATCGAGGTTGAAGATAAACGACACATTCACTCCCCAGAGCGTGTAGTCGACTCCGTCTGATGTGAACGTCCAAGTCCAGTTCACAATCCCGACGTTGTCCGATGAAGCAGATGCGTCGAAGTACACGAACTCCCCGGCCATCATATTCTGGTCAGGCCCTGCATCCGCTACGGGCGGCACTGTGTCCCCGACCGTCACAGTCAGTGTGTCGGAGTTCTCGTTGCCGGCAGCGTCCCTGACTGTCAGCGTAACGTCGTACGAGCCGACCGCGTTGAAGGTCGTCGACGCGGTTGCACCATACAGTACAACAGGATCGCCGAGGTCGTCGATGTACTCCCACATGTAACTGACCAAGCCGACGTTATCACTGGATCCTGTCCCATCGAGCATGGTTGGGATGCCTGCATCGGCTGTCTGATCAGAGCCGGCATCCGCGACCGGCGGATTATTGTCAACTGTAAGCAGGCTGCTGTCACCCATGCCGTGGTTGCCCCAGTCACCGACTCCGAACACCATCAGGTATTCTCCACTGGGGACCGTCGAATCGAAGGTGAACTGCAGACCCAATACGCTCCATTGGCCTATCTGCTGGCTTCCTATCCACGACCATGTCGAGCTACCGGGATCCTTCTGCACTACCTGAGCCTCTGGGGCGAAGACGCCGGTCGGATCAGAGAGGTCCGCCTGTTCCCCGCCCATGTCGAACTGGTAAGTGTAGGCGACACCAGTTGACCTATCAAAGTACATCGTCCCGCTTTGCCAGATGGGTGAGGATGCGTTCATGTACCATCCCCTCAACCCGTCGTATGTGTAAGGACCCATGCTGACAGTCCAACTTGGGAGATACTGACTGTCGGTACCGTTCCAGAGCAATCCGCCCGTGGTCTGAGCGGCCCATTCGTAGTGCACCGTGTAGTGGTCTCCCACGACCGAGTATGGCACATCGTTGCTGGGCCATGCCAGAGGATCGAAACTGGTGAACAGGGCCTGGATGCTGATGAAGTAGTCCCACGGGCCGGCGTTGTACCAGAATCCGAAGTGCCACAGTTGCATCGACTGAACATCGTCCTCATCGAACTCGATGTCCGTGACAGAAGGCCTGACAGTAGAGACGTTCTCCAGCGGGGCCTGGTCCCAGCGTGTAATGTTCGGCATCCATAGGTCCGGTACGAGTGAGGCGCTGACCTCAACCTCTGTGAGAGCCGTTGCATCGAACGCCCCGCTCGCGTGCTCGTGGTTCGACGCATTCGCAACCCACATAAGGGGTATCGCCGGGATCCACATCTCGTAGTAGCCAGCACCATTGGTCGATGTCCAATTTGTCTCATCATGATCCGTAGGGCCGATCCCGATTTCCATCTGCGCACCGCTCAAGGGAGCCCCCGAATCACTGTCATTGATCCAGCCGTAGAGCCTGCATGAGTCCGGGATATCCCACGGCGTTAGCTCCACTACCCAGGAATTGGCTCCAGGCACCACCGTAACAGGCTCGTTGTACTGCCTGTAGTCTGTCGCCCAAACCTGTAGGGTGTAGTCCCCTGACACGAGCGCAGTGAAGTTGTACTCGCCCATTGGGTTCGCGTTGGTCCAATCTTGATAGACGAGGGAGCTCATCTGAAGGCTGGCGTTGGCAACCGGCAAACGACTGTACTTGTCTATGACCGTCCCGTTCATCCACGCATCGACAGGCCAAACGACGAAATCGATCCATAGGGTCTCTCCTGGAGCGATATCGACCATCGACCAGCTCCTCGAGTATCCATCCCCCTCGGCTCCGACTGCCATGCCAGTCCCGTCGAATGTTTCGAGAGTGTAGGCTCCTGATGAACTGGTAATTGCCATCGACAGATTCCCGAGGAAGTCCATCGAGAACACCCTGGCCATGCCGACACCTAGTCCTGTGCTGCCGTCTGTCACATTGCCCATGATCGTGGCGGTAAGAGGAACCAGCCAAGCATCGAAGACAAGGTCATCGCTCGCGTTGACATCGAACTTCTCGATCATGTTCATGCTGTAGCCAGCTCTCGAAAACCACAGGTCCGCGGTTCCGTTGGTCACATTCATTTCATAATAACCCAATGAGTCAGTGAAGGTGAAATTCGAGTACTCATTCCCCTGGTTCCACTGATTGTCGGAGTTGTACTGGACTATCGCGTTGGGGAGAGGCAGTCCCGTATCTGAGTCGTAGACATGGCCGCTGACCCTTGCGTCGTCCGTGTTGACGGGTGTACCGAGTGTAAGGTTCAACCAGTAGGTCATACCCGAAATCAGGGGATCTTCTGTCTTGTTTTCACCGCTGCCGTACCCCACGAAGTCGAACGTCGCGACCCCTCCACCGACCGCGCCCGCAATGATATTGACCGAGAACAAGCCAGTCACGTCAGGTTGCGTCATGTTGCCATAGAGTGGCATGCCCTCACCCATATTCGCGGGGTCGGTGACGTACCCGATGACGTTGCCTCCGGTCACAGGGTTCCCGTCCGTGTCCTTGACATACCCGTTTATCACAACGTCAGCGACGAGAGGAGCAATCGGAGTCAGAGTGATATCCGCCCGGACCTCCACATCGGCGACCGATGTAACGGCCGTGCTGTTCATGTAGTATGAACCGTTGCCGGCCAGAACAATGTACTCCAACCCGCCATACACCGTGAAGTTGAAGTTCCCGCTCGGGTCGGTCCAGAAACCTCCGGATGGGTCTCCGCCGGACATCATCATCATGACCAGTACGTAGGCCTCAACCGGGTTCGACGATTCGTCCGTGACGGTACCTACGATCCATCCATCCAGGCCCTGTGCCTCCGAATTTCCCGGAACTAGCACAAGGAATCCTGTCAGCATCGAAGCGCACAACAACAAGGCCGCAACAATGTTCATGCGGCGCACAAGCTCGGTCATTTTCAGAATCCTCCTTGCAATGATCTGCCCAGTTGCACCCAAGGGGGGCAAGGGTGCCCAGGCCCGCCTTAATACCGTTATGTTGGATATATAGCCCTGTCGTTCCTGGCACGCTCAAAGGCGTATCTCTAGGAGGTTAGCCTGAAAAGGGTCCCAGCAACCGTTCCCAAAAAACCATCCCAGTTCGGGAGCATCTTGATTCCCAACCCCGTCAATCGACCGGTTCAAGCGTACCGGAAGGATTCATAAAATGAGCGCACCGAGGGGGAGAGCGGCAGAGATAGGATGGAGACCGTGGTCGAGAGAGGCCTTCGAGCAGGCGAAGAATGAGAAGAAGCTGATCCTGCTAGACCTTTCCGCGGGTTGGTGTCATTGGTGCCATGTGATGGATGAGACCACATATTCTGACAGGAACGTCATAGAGACGATCAAATCTGACTTCGTGCCCGTCAGGGTCGACATCGACGAGAGACCGGACATATCCGAGCGCTACAACCGAGGAGGTTTCCCAACCACTGCCTTCCTATCGGACCAAGGAGAGTCCGTCTGGGGCGGGACCTACATGCCGCCTCAGGACTTGAAGCGCGTAATGAAAGCGGTCCTGGCCGCCAAGGAATCCGGCGAGATCGACCAGGCACTCGATAGGATCAGGATGCAGTACCTGGATCTGTCAGGGAGCTTTCAGCAACGGACTCCGATGATCAGCGCGATCATCGACACGGTGTTCGAAGACATCTTCGCGGCATACGATGTCCAGAACGGCGGGTTCGGGATAGAACCGAAGTTCCCACAGTCTGATGTGATCGATCTCCTCTTGGAGAGGTTCATCGAGACGGGGGACAAGGAGCTGGCCGATGCGATCAACCACACCCTAGACAGCATGATCGATGGTCTCTATGACAAGGTCGAAGGCGGGCTCTTCAGGTACTCGGTGACAAGGGATTGGAAGACCCCCCACTACGAGAAGATGCTCGAAGGCAACGCGGGCTTCCTCAGGAATCTTGTCCGGGCACATGTCGTTTTCATGAAGAGCAGATATGCGGAGACCGCAACCGGGGTCGCCACGTACATGATCGGCACGCTCAGGGACCAGAGCTCCGAAGGTTTCTTCGGGAGCCAGGACGCCGACGAGGATTACTACAGACTCTCTTATCCTCTGAGGAGGAGGGTGAAGCAGCCCGACGTGATCAGGGTAGTCTACGCGGGCTGGAACTCGGAGGCGGCTTCTGCCCTCATGGAGGCGGGGGCTCTGTTGAAGGAACAAGGCTGGATCGACGCCGGCAAGAAAGCGTTCAGATACAGCCAGGACGTGCTCTGGAATGACAGCAAAGGGCTTGTCCGACACGTCCGCGACAAGCAACTCTACTTGTTCGAAGACCAGGTCTCGTTCCTCCAGTCCCTGACTGCTATGATTGAGCTGTCAGGCACACGCGACCTGATAGGCATAGGGAACAAGCTCATTGAGGCTGTGGAGCGCGAATTCAAGGACCCCGAGGGCGGCTATTCTGATGTAATGAGGGAAGAGAACGCCATCGGAGAGCTGGGCACCAGCAGGCGCTCTCTAATCACCAACTCCAAATGGGCGAAGGCATTGGCACTCTACGGGGCAGCCGCGCACAGGCCAGAGTTGACAGAGACGGCGAAGACAATCCTGAACACGTTCACACAAAGAGAGATCCAGGCTCACGGCGTCTTCGCGGCGTCGTTTGTAAGCGCATGGTGGATGCTCGAGGAAGGTGCAGTTGCCGTGGAGATCCACGGCGTTCCCGAAGTGGATCCCCTGACCGTCCCCCTATGGCTGGAAGCGAAGGAGGCCATGAGCTCTCGCACAGTGGTCTTCCTCTCAGATAAGGAGAATGCAGACGCGGGAGCCGCTGAGCAACCATTCGCAGTCATTTGCGGCGCACGAGGCTGCTCCAAGCCAGTCACAAGTCCCGAAGAATTGAAAACGGCACTTAATGGCAAAAGGCCCAGTCAATTCTAAATATCCCGGAACCGCATATTCTCGACTCGGGCTTCGCCATGGCCAACAAAGCTAGGCTTATTCCAGCTAAGATGTTGTCGAGCGACGAACGCGTGATTTTCGAGACGAGACCGAGCGCGTGGCTGTACATGAAGGCCGCATCCCTCGCCGAAATCATCGGACTGATTTCCCTGATCATATTCCTGTGGAAATGGTTCCCCGACGCGCCTTCAATACCCTATTTGAGCGACTTTCTGGATGGCGACTACGGCACTTATGTGCAGTACGTATTCGGCGCGTTGTTTGTGATCTGCGACATCTTCTTCATGTACCGCTGGATGAAGTGGGGAAGCACGGTCTACGCCGCCACTGACGAGAGGATCATCACTCAGAAAGGCATATTCAACAAGACATACGAGGACATCCCGGTCACGATGATCACCAACATAGACCTCGCACAGTCCCTGGGCAAGCGCGCACTCGGCTATGGCACAATCGTGTTCTCGACGCAAGGGATGTCCGGTGGGAGGAAGGCCGACATCGTCTGGGAGGCAGTGCCCAACCCGTTCGATGTCCGCAGGAAGATACAGGAAGTCATGGACGTCAGGGTGAAGCCAAAGGGCTGACCCAACGAACCACCCCATCAGTTCGGGGGAACAGCAATCCCCTTCCGCTCAATCACAGGGCAGATTAGTCTGATTGACGCTCCAGGTTCTCTGAGCGAGCGGGAGGTTGAATAGATGGGGTCTGCAGATGTGGTGCGTGACGGTCCTGCGAAAGCTTTCATGCTATGCAACGAAGCCATCGTGAGAGGTGCGATCGAGGCCGATGTGAAGGTGGTGTCGGCGTATCCTGGGTCCCCGACAACAGAGATACTCGACACATTCTCCGGGGTGAAGTCCAACTTCGACTACCGTATGGAGATCTCCTCGAACGAGAAAGTCGCCCTGGAGACCTGCGCCGGAGCGGCGATGGTCGGGCACAGGTCGATATCGAGCATGAAGAGCGTCGGCATGAATGTCGCATCGGACTCCTTCTTCTCACTATCCTACACGGGCGTCAAAGGAGGCATGGTCATCGTCATGGCTGATGACCCGCAGGCGCACTCCTCTCAGACGGAGCAGGACGGAAGGGCGTTCGGACCAAGCGCGTATGTGCCGATGCTCGAGCCTTCGAACCCCGCTGAGGCAAAAAGAATGGTCAAGCTGGCATTCGACCTGTCTGAGAAACACGGCGTGCCAGTGCTGATGAGGACCACAACCAGAGTGAACCATCAGAGCGGGATAGTCGAGCTGGACAAGATTGTTCGGAAACCGTTCGAGAAGCTCGATTGGTCGCATGCTCCTGCGAGATTCACAACTGTTGCGGACACCGCCAGGAAGTTCAAGCTGCAGCTACTGGAACGTACGAAGAGGCTGGAGGAGGAGTTCAACAGTTCAGACCTGAACAGAGTTGAGGGCACAGGCTCAGAGGTCGGGATTGTCACCAGCGGAGCTGGATACAACTATGCGGTCGAGGCGGCGAGAATCCTCGGGATCAAGCCCTCGATTCTCAAACTGGGGACCACTTACCCTCTCCCCAAGAGACTCATTGCCGATTTCCTCAAGAAGGTCAAGACAGTCATCGTTGTAGAAGAGCTGTCACCGTACCTGGAGCTGCATGTGACGGCGATTGCTAAGGACGCAAACCCGTCTGTGAAGATAATCGGGAAATGGACCGGACATTTCAGCGAGGCGTTCGAGTACAACACCAACATCGTTGTGGATGCCTTCGCGAAAGCGCTCGGTCTGAGGACCCCCGTGGACTACGATGCCGTTATGGCGAAAGCGGAAGAACTGAAGAAAGGCCTCTCAGATAGGCCCCCGACATTCTGCCCCGGATGTCCGCACAGGGCGACGCTCTGGGCACTACTTCAGGCGACCAAGGGCATGAAGCACATACTGTCGACCGACATCGGGTGCTACTCCATGAGCTTCCTTGAGCCTCTCAACTACGGGGACTCGATGCTGAGCATGGGCGCATGCATGGGAGTAGCAGCGGGGATGCAGTACGCTGCCAAGGAGAAGGTGATCGCCATGGTCGGGGACTCGACCTTCTACCACGCGGCACTGCCCGGACTGGTGAACGCAATTCACCACAACGACGATTTCACGCTGATCATCCTTGACAATGAGGTCACTGCGATGACTGGCCAGCAGCCGAATCCAGGATCGGACTACAACGCAGGTGGACAACCGGCGAAGAGGATTGTGCTCGAAGACGTGATCCGAGGCATGGGCATCACCGACATAACCGTCATCGACCCGTACCAAGCCAAGGCAGTCGTGCAGCCGATCAAAGAGGCGCTGGCCAGGAAAGGACCGAACATCATCATATCAAGGCGCGCGTGCGCGCTATATGCAGACCGAAACAAGAGGAAGCGCGGCGAAGCCATCCTGAGCAACAAGGTGGACAAGGATGTCTGCAAGAAGCCTTACGCCTGCATAAGGAGCTTCAACTGCCCCGCGATATCGATAGACGATGATGACAGGAAAGCGACGATATCGAAGGAACTGTGCGACAGGTGCGATGTCTGCGCGAAGCTGTGTCCTTTCGGCTCGATCAAGCTGAGGGAGGGCGAGTGACCATGGCGTCAGACGAGTTCAGCGTGTACATGTCGGGAGTAGGCGGACAAGGCCTCGTCCTCCTGTCGAACGTCATGGGATCTGCTTGCGCCTCCGTCGGGATACAGGCAATCACGGGGGAGCAGCACGGCCTTTCGCAGAGGAGCGGGTCGATCAACATACATATGCGCATCGGGGAACAGATACGGTCCCCTCTCATCCCCATCGCCGGCGCGGACGCGATCCTCGCGCTGGAAGCGCTTGAGGCCCTCAGATACGTCGAGTATCTGAAGCCCGGTGGCGTCGTCGTCATGAACAAGAGGATACAGCACCCGATCATCGAGACGATCGGCCACATGAAGGACAAGGCCACTCGGTACATGTCCGTCGAGGAGGTGAAGGCACGCCTGTCCGAGGTGACCGATAAGGTAGCGGTCGTAGACGCCTTGGAGATCGCCAAGAAGGCTGGCAACCCGCTCACCGAGAACATCGTGATGCTAGGAGCACTGAGCACGCTCGAGGCCTTCCCGATACCAGAGGAAGCGTTGAAGAAATCCATTGCAGAGAACGTCCCGAAGAAGGCCGTCGATGTGAACCTGAGAGCCTTCGATCTGGGCAAGCAGGCGGCATTTGAGACGCTGTGCAACATTGTTAAGTGCAAGAAGTGAGTTTCCGACGGGATTCGCATGAAGAAGGCCAGATATGTCAGGGTAGACGTGTTCGCCGACAAGCCCTTCGGAGGCAACCCACTGGCGGTGTTCCCCGAAGCCAAGAACCTCACCTCACGCGAGATGCAGCTCCTGGCCATGGAGATGAACCTCTCGGAAACGACCTTCGTGGTCCCGCCCACGAAGGGCTCAGGTGCGGACTTCAGAGTCAGGATCTTCGTCCCTGACAAAGAGATACCCTACGCTGGTCATCCAACCCTCGGGACGTTCTATGTCCTCGCGAAGGAGGGCAGAATCAAACTGAAGGCGCCCGTAACGACGGTCAAGATGGAGGTCAAGGCCGGCGTCATGCCGGTCGAGATATTCTCCTCGAAGGGTCGGATCACGAAGATAGTCACCGTGCAGAACCTTCCCGAGTTCGGTCCTACGATCGAGAATGTCCGAGGGATCGCCAAGGCGCTCTCTCTCGCAGAATCGGATTTCGATTTGGACAGAATGCCTCCGCAGCTAGTATCTACCGGCCTCCCGTGGGTCATAGTGCCAGTCCGCTCAAGGAGAGCTGTCGAGAAGGCGGCGGGGAATGCATCTGCGTTCACCGAACTCCTTTCCGAGCTTCCGCAGGGGATTGCTGATTTGTATGTGACCTGCCTCGACCCCATCGAGCCGTCTTCGACGTCTCATTCGCGGGGCCTCTACCTCACGGGCAAGAACGTCGTCGAGGACCCGGCGACGGGGAGCGCGAGCGGCTGCTTGGGTGCATATCTGGTCGACCGTGAGCTCGTGCCAGTCAGCAGGATAGTGGTCATGAAGAACGAGCAAGGATACGAGATGGGCAGACCCAGCAAGATATCGATAGAAGTGCAGACATCTGCGAAGAAGAAGATCGAATCGGTCAGAGTCGGGGGAACAGTCGTCGACATGATGGATGGGTACGCGTACCTCTGAGAAGACTTCAGGCTGAGGGTAGCTCCACCTTGAATACCGCACCCATGGAACAATCACCCTGTACTCTGTCTTCAATCCAGACCTTGCCTCCGTAACGGTGTGACAGAGTCTTCACGATATGGAGCCCCATGCCAGAACCCTTCTTCTTGGGGGCCTTCGAGAACCTGTCGAATATTATGGGCTTCAAATCGTCCGTGACGCCCATTCCTCGGTCAGATATGGCCACGCGCCAGCGCTTCCTGTCCTCCGCGTAGACCGGCTCGATCGTCACATCGATTTCGAGTGGTTCGTGCGAATCATACTTCACCGCGTTGGTGAATATGTTCGTGAAAAGCTCCCGAACGAGCTCGTCAGCCAGAATGAAGTAGGTGTTCCGCTCAATCGTGTGATTGACCACGATCCTTCTTCCGGGGTAGTACTGGCTCACGCTTCTGATGCAATCCGAGAGCACTCCGCCGAGGTCGGTCCTCACGAGTTCCACATCGTCGAAGGTGACCCGCGACATGGTCCTCACGTTGCTCGCGAGCCAGCTCGTGTTCATCACCTGTTCTGCGATCTTGTCGATTACCGCGACCTTGTCCGGGGTGTCCATCTTGCTCTTCAGAAGCTCGAGGTACCCCAGTATTGCCTGATTGAAGTTCTTGATATCGTGGGACAACACGTCCGTATACAGCTCCGCATCCTGCCTGCTCTCGATGTGGTCTTGGAGCATGCGGGCGTTCTCGATGGCTATCCCAGCGAGGCTCGCGAATATTTCGATGATCTCTATGGTGTCGGAATCGGGGATCCGGTCATCTCTCGGCTTCAGGAGTTCGAGGTAGGCGATGGGAGTACCCATCTTGTCGACGACTATCGTGTCCATATAATCGATTTCGTGCCAGCGCCCTTTCCCCGTTCTCGGCATCCTGATGAGGTCTGGGTCAGGGTAGTACGCCATCTCCTCCTTGGATATCGCCTTGACCCCCTCTGCTGGTGAATAGTATGTGATCCTGCCAAGCTTCTCCCACCACCTCGAATATAAGTCGCCTCTTGTCTCAGGACGTGCGTCAACGATGCTGTCGACCTGATAGATCGGGTATGTGATCTTCTTGATCTCTTCAGCGGCCTTTGCCGAGAAGCCGTACAGGGCCTCGATCTTGTAGACGTCCTCGCCGGCGTGTTTCACTCCGATGACCATCCTCCTGATGCCGAGGAGGCGCGCCAGAGTCTTCAGTATCGTGTCGAGCATCTGGTCGAGGTCACGGATATACATGATGCCCGTGGCCATGTCGAGGATCCTCGAGAGCTGCTCGGTCTTCTGCCCGCCTAGCCTCAGGGCCTGTTCCCTATCCGCGTTCAACCTGGCGTTTTCGAGTGCCACTTCGGCGAGTGAAGTGAAGATCTCTATGGTCTCTATTGTTGCCATGTCTGGGACTCTGCCATCCAAAGGATTTGACGGATACAGGACACCGACCACTCTGCTCGCAGAGTCTCGAAGCGGGAATGCCAGGTAGTCGCCCTTCCGCATCTCGTCCTTCTTCCTGGCCGTTGCAGGGATCGGATTCTCGTCCAGGTCCGCCTCATAAGCCATCTGTCTCGATGTCCTCTGCTCCGCCCTTGTGAAGTACGCGAACTTCCCGATCTTGCGACCCTCGGCGAGATCCTCGAACACTACGTCCACCGGGATGGACTTGTGCTGAACCTCGCTCTCTGCTCGCGGGCTATGCCCGAACAGGGCCCGCCACTTGAAGACTCCTTCTGACTCGTCATAAACGATAAGCTCTACTCTAGCGAAACCGAACAGTGAAGACACTGACGTGAGCACCATCTCGGAGAGCTTCCTCACGTCCCGCTCGGACACAACCGAAGAGGCGATCTTCAATACGTCCTCCAGCAGCTCGGTCTTGTGGGACGGCTCTGCGCGCTTCTTCGCCAGGGCAACATGGCTACGTTCGCGTCCGACCGCGATCGCGATCATCTCCACGAACAGTTCAATCTGCTCGAGCGTCTCCTTCAGGAGCAGCTTGCCAGTGCCGGGGTATGATGCTTCAAGCACGCCCACCATCTCGCCGTTGTTGTCCCTGACCGTGAACTTGTATGAATCCGCCTCGTGCCAGCTGTCAGCACTGCCACGAGGGGTCTTGACGTTCTCGGGGTGCTGGTAGTATGAAGGATGGTCCATGAACGGGTCGGACCTCGTCAGCTCCAGCCACTCCTCCGAGGGTACGTAGTATGCATTCTTGCTGACGCGGTACTTCTCGGATAGCACCAGGCTGAGCATCTCGTCGTCGATGAACTCGTGACTGAGGTTGTCGACGATGGCCTTGGCTCTGGCAGCAGGTATCCCGTAGGTCGCCCAGTGGAGATTCGGTTTGACATCCTCCGCGGTTATCTCGATGATGAGCTCGCCGATTCCGAACAGCTCCGAGATATCACCCAAGGTCTCCTTGACGATCTCCGCGATCGGCCGGTCGCGCGCGATCATGGCGGCGAGGTCCCCCAACCTCTCCACCATCCGGTCTATCTCCGCTCCCATGCCGAGCTCATGCGGATGAGGGGTGGCCCTCTCTTCGATGATGAACATTGGGGGCGCCGATGAGTTTGCCATCTCTCTCGTCACCGCTGGACTACTCTAACTGGCAGCCATTTGTCATTACTCTGATACGTATATAATAGGGTACAGAGTGGGTATCAAACCTCACGTTGGCTCCGCTACGCTTATCACCCCTTTCCATACTGGCGCGAACACGACCTTCAAAAGAGATTCTGCACAATGATTAATAAGCTGGAGGCGTTCGTCAGGCCTGCACGGGAAGGTGTTCTAGATGGCGGATATCAAGGAAATCCTTGCGACCGCGATAGAGTTCGAGCGGTTCGGGGTGGAGTACTACGCCAGGTTCGGAGAGCTGGTGAAGGACAAGAAGGCCAAGCCACTGATGAGCGGGCTGTCGAAGGACGAGAACGAGCACGCCACGATCCTCGCGAACGAGCTGAAGAAGCTCGGGGGCAAGCCGAAGAAACCCTCCAAGGAAATGATCGAGAAGGGCCTCGTTGAGATTTTTCCCGAGGAAGTGAAGGAGAACGCGATTGTGACCAGGGACGCGATCTCTGCGCTGAAGCTCGGCATCAGGACCGAGGAACGGTCCATCGAATTCTACTCCAAGAACCGCGCAGTCGCTGGTCCCGTTCTCAAAAAGGTCTTCTCGAAGCTCGAGAAGATGGAGCGGGGACACAAGGAGATGCTCGAAGAGAACCTCAGGTATCTCGAAGACGACGGCGTGTGGTACGGCTACGTGCCTTTGCTGGACTGATCGCGTTCCCGCAGAATCGACCCATACAAAACCTTTTTAGAGATTCATAGCATCAGTGCGCCTCTGGAGCACGGTTCAGTTGGCCAAGGTCATTCCATTCAGGGCCGTACGATACAACACGGAGCGATTCGGCAAGGATCTTGCACGGTTCGTCGCCCCGCCCTATGATGTGATAGATGGGGTCATGGAACGGAGGCTGAAGGAGGATAGGCTCAACATAGCCCACATCACGCTTGGTGACGAGAACGACAGATACGCCATCGCCGCGAGACGGCTGAGGACCTGGCTCGATGACGGGGTACTGGTCAAGGACGCCGACACTTGCTTCTACATCTACGAGCAGACCTTCAGCACGCCGGACGGCGCTCCCAGAATGAGGTCAGGGATAGTCGGGGCGGTCAAGCTGGAGGAGTTCTCGAAGGGCATCATCATGCCCCATGAGAAGACCATACCGAAGCACAAGGCGGACAGGCTGCAGCACGTGTGCGCGATGGCCGGCAACACCGAGCAGATATTCCTGCTGTATGATGACCCGACGGGAGGCGTCGAAACGATCCTCTCGGATGCTAGGAAGCGCGAGGAGGTCATGAGGTTCGTGGACCCCGAGGGTGTGCACCACAGGATCGTCAAGATCTCTCAGCCGGAGCTCGTGTCGAGGATATCGAAGCTCCTCGAACCCGCCAAGTTGCTGATCGCGGACGGACACCACAGGTACGAGACCGCTCTCGAGTACCGCAACACGATGCGGGCGAAGGATAACTCGAAGGAGGGCGAGGTGCCCTACGACTACATCATGGCGACCCTGATCAGCTTCAGGAACCCAGGACTCGTGGTCTTCCCGACGCATAGACTGATCAAGGAGGTCGATCCCAAGCTCATCCAGAAGCTCCCAAAGGCACTGGAAGAGGAGTTCGTGCTGAAGAAGATGCAGGGGGCCGACGAACTCGCGGAGGCGGTCGAGAGGTCGCCAGTTCCTGCGTTCGGGGTCTGGATCCCAGCGACAAGGACTTACATCTACGCGATCCCGAAGAACAAGGAGAAGTCTGAGGACCCCATGCAGGACCTGCCCGTGTTCATGGTACAGGAGAGAGTCCTCAAGCGTTTCCTCGGATACACTTCCGAGATGCTCGACACCAAGATCAACATCGAGTACGTGAAAGGGACTGGCCCCACGAAGTATGCAATGGCCTCGGGCGAGTTCCAGGCATGTTTCTTCGTCAAGCCGCCGAGCGTCGAGCATGTGATGGCCGTCGCAGAGGCTGACCAGAAGATGCCCCACAAGTCGACCTATTTCTTCCCGAAGATATGGTCAGGGACCCTGCTGTACCTTTTCGACAGCTGACCGGCCGAGTGAATCGGTCAAATACGGGGACTTCGATACGCCGCCCGGTGAGCCTTTGAGATTCGACCTGGGCATACTCGGCGGACGCATTGTCGATGGCGCCGGCAATCCTTGGTATGTTGCCGACATCGGACTGTCAGGGAAGAATATCGAGAAGATTGGAACCGTGGACAAGAAAGATTGCAGGAGAGCAATCGATGCTGCTGGCCTCTACGTCTGCCCGGGAATCGTCGACATCCACACGCACTCCGACATCACGGCGCTCGTGTTCCCGGGATGCGATAGCACCCTGAGGCAGGGCGTGACCACACACCTCATCGGCAACTGCGGCATGTCAGCCGCGCCGATCCGGGAGCCCTACGTCGACGACTGGAAGAACTATTGGGGAGAGTGGGCCGGGTCTTCGAATGAATGGAAGTGGAGGACCTTCGCAGAGTATCTCAAGAGGCTCGAGACCAATGGAGTCGGCCACAACATCGCCACCCTCGTCGGGCACGGAGCGGTGAGGACCGCGGTGCTCGGTCCCCAAAGGAGGGCGCCCAAGCCAAAAGAGCTCAAGCTAATGAAGGATCTTGTCGAGGAGGCCATGAGGGCCGGAGCGTACGGGCTCTCGACCGGACTGGTATACCCGCCGGGGAGCTTCGCGAAGACGAATGAGATAGTCGAGCTCTGCAAGGTGGTCGCAAAGTATCGCGGCATCTACACCTCTCACATCAGGGGCGAGCGGGAGACAATACTGACTGCGATCAAAGAGGCCATCCAGATCGGCAGCAGGAGCGGTATCCCTGTGCAGATATCTCATAACTGCCCGAAGATAGGGGCCTGGGGAAGGACCAAGGAATCGCTAGGGTTGGTCGAGGAGGCCAGGAAGAAGGGCGCGGATGTGACCGTTGACAACGATGTTCACACGGACCTCGCACCCAACCTCAGTCATGCGTTGCCTCAGTACCTTGCCGAGCTGAGGAAAGAGGAGATGCTCGACCTACTGAAGTCCACGGAGAGCAGGATGCGCATAAAGAAAGAGATCATCGAGGACAAACTGCCGGCCTTCGGCCCATCGGGTCTGTTGAAGCATGGCCTGTTCGACAGGATATTCATCATGCATGCGCCGAAGCAGAGGAAGCTTGAGGGGAAGACTATTGCGCAGATAGCCAAGGAGCGCAAGAAGGACGTGTTCGAGACTTACTTCGACGTGCTGGTGGAAGAGCGGGACGAGGTCATCGCGATATTCGATTACATCAGTGAGGAGGACATCAAGAAGCTCTTGGTCCACCCTCTGGTGATGATCTCATCCGATTGCGCCACATGGTCCGAGAAGGGGCCGCTGACTGAACCTCCTCGGTACATCCCCTGCGCGTTCGGAGAGTATCCCGGGATTTTCGAGAGATATGTCAGGGACGAGCCTTTGCTGACCATTCAGGAGGCGGTCAGAAAGATGTCGAGCTATCCTGCGCAGAGGATTGGTCTCCTCGACAGGGGTCTGTTGAGGCCCGGGATGAAGGCGGACATCGCAATGCTCGACCTCTCGAAGATCAAGGACAGGGCGACCAACATCTGGCCCCACAAGTACCCCTTCGAGAACTACCCTCACCGATATCCTGACGGCATACCCTATGTGATCGTGAACGGCCAGGTAGCGGTCGACGACGGAAGACAGACCAAGGTGCTTGCGGGCGAGGTCCTGAGGCACGAATGGCGCTGATTCGCTAGAGTTCGTACTTCTTGTACGCGCCCTCGCACGGGTTGCCATAGCATACCCATGCTACCTTCTGAGTCAGGTTGAACACGACGGAGAAGATGGTCCTGGTCTGCTCATCCTTAGCAAGTGCGGGGTCGGGATGCCTGCAGATCGACTCCGGGAAGCCCACATGGTCCGAGAAGACCCTGTGGAAGGATGAGAGATCGACCTTCCCCAGCTCCTTCTTGAAAAGCTTCTTGGCCCTGTTGTATCTGACAATGGATGAGAATCTCGTATGCATGTTCTCTTCGAACTTCCACATCCGGGGCGACACGTAATGGTTCGTGTGCACGAGCCATCCGTCCTCCCCGTACAGCGCGTCGAATGTGGTTGCCGACCCTTCCATGCTGAAGATCTCGCCATTCGCGTCAGTGACGATATTGTTGAAACTGTGTCCGCGTCCCTCGGGCATCGACGCCTTCAGAGCCTGATAGATTCCTGTCTCCCGCAGCACCTTCCTGCATGGTACGATCTTCGGAATCCCTGGCCGGGTGTCGTTCGGCACAAGCGCATTCCCCGTGAGACTGATGCCCGCAGCGTTCATGCCCGCGGTCGGCCAGATGCCCCCGTAGTTCATTCCGAAGTAGCCAGGTTCGTCCTTCGGCTTGATCTTGGCTATGGTGATCTCGTCGATCTGATGAGGGGCGACATCTTCGTTGTGGGCGGCGTACACGCAATCGTCCTTCGTCCACTCAGCGTTGGCCACGAGGTCAGTGCAGCCCTTGCCCCGTCCGACGGGGAAGTCGCACGACATCGCGTAGAGGACATCGAACTTGATGCCGGAGCCCCTCGCATAACCCTCCAGCTCCTCGACGTACTCGGGATAGAACCTTTTGCTCAAAGGAAGGCTCTTGCGAGATTGTGATATCATCTTCTCCACGGACCAGCCAGGGACGGACGAGATGTCCTCCTTGAACCGCTTCTCCATCCTCAACGCTTGGTCACGACACTGCCTGCCGAGAGTCTCCCCAACCTGGAAATGGCTCCCGCTGGCGGATACTTCCTTGAACCCGTCAATAGCCCCCTTCTTCGACATGATCGTCCCCTCGGCTCGTGGGCGGTGAACCCATCTTCGACGCCAAATAACCTTCCACTGACTCGAATTCAGAATCGCCAAAAACATTTATGTCGGAGTTCACCAGTCAGCTAGAACATGCCCAAAGTGGAACTCGAATACAAGTGCAAGAAGTGCAAGAAGGAATATCCTGCAACCGTCAACTACTCTGGCGCTATCAAGGATCTCGACCTGGAGGAGAACCAGTCAAGGTGCCCGTTCTGCGGGACATGGAACTGCGCTGACCCGAAGTCGGTCGAGGCAGTGATTAAGGACGCCAAGTAGGAGACGAAGAAATCGTAGTGACAGATGCGCGAGCCCAACCTCCAAGTCGACATCTGCCGAGTCATTGCATCCGACGGAGTCTCGCAACAATCGCTCGCTGTTTTTCGCCACACCTGACGTGCGCCCGGGTATCAAGGTCTTTGAGAATACTGGATATGGCAGCCAGGTTCCACCGGAAACCGGGTTGAGACAACCTTCATATATCATAAAACGCGTTAGCTCTGCCCGTTTATATCTGAGGGGTAAAACGGAGGATGAATTAGGAATGAAGAATAGAAGAGTATTAGCAGGGCTTGTTACGCTGCTGACAGTTCTAACGGCATTCGCAGTAATCCCCAGTGCGATGCCCGTGAGAGCCGAAGCTGCGGATCAGCCAAATGTCTTGTACATAGGCATGCAACAGGACATACCGGACTTCAACACATGGAACCTAGCTTCCAACAGCGTGTGGAAATCGAACGTCATCAACTGGGGTTTTGAGGGATTGGTCGGTTTGGACTTTGATGGTCTGCCGATGCCAGTTCTCGCAGAGAGCTGGTCCTTTGACGAACCCAACCTGACCTGGACGTTCAAGATCAGGCAGGGCGTGACGTTCCACGACGGGACACCGATGAATGCGGACGATGTCGTGTTCATCTTCCAGCACGCGCGGCAAGGCACAACCTATTCATCGAACATAATCAACGCGTTCGATGCCAACAACGACGGTGCTTGCAGCGAGGCTGAGATGACCGCCGCAATCACCAAGGTGGATGCCTACACGGTAAAGATGAAGATGGGGTCCTCATACGGACTGTTCTTGACGACCACGGCGGGAGTGCCTATCCTTTCGAAGGCAATCTGGCAGACCCACCTTACCACGGGCGGCCTGTTGGACGTGCTGTGGAACGACGAGAAGGCCTTGATCGCCACGGGACCGTGGATGTACAAGGAGGGTGAGGACAACACATACAGGATCATGGAGAAGTACACTGGCTACTGGGGCAAGAACAAGACAACGCCCCTAGGCTACAAGATGTATGCACCGAACATAGACCAGCTCTACTTCAAGATGTATGCCAGCATCGACACTGCAATCCTGGCGCTCCAGTCAGGCGAGGTCGACCACTTGCCGTGGGCGATCACGGCAGGCAGAATACCGAGCCTACAGGCGGACCCGAACATCAAGCTGTTCTACGAGTCCGACAACGGTTACTTCTACATGGCGTTCAACCAGAAATTCGACCCGATGGGCAGCCTGGCATTCAGGAAGGCCGTATCGCACGTCATCGACAAGGACCAGATCGTCAATGTGTACATGGGCGGTTTCGGACAAAAGGGTGACGCGACAGAGCCGCCATTCTGGGGCGAAGATGCATGGTACAACAAGACTGTCGAGAAATACCCGTTCGATGCTGACTTCAGCACACCGAATGCGATACTTGACGCGGCCGGATTCGCCATTGGCTCCAGCGGATGGAGACAGCTGCCAGACGGCACTCCGATGCAGAAGATCACAATATTGACTCCGCCCGCAGACTACGACCCGATAAGGATCAGGGCGGGCCAAATGATAGCCAAGAACATGAGAGACGGCCTGCACATCAACGCAGAGGCGAAGGCGCTTGACTTCGACACGCTCGTCACAAGGCTACAGTCAATGGACTTCCAGCTGCTCATCATCGGATGGTCCCTGAGCTCCGACCCCGTTGGCAACGTGTTCGATATCATCGGTCCGAGGGCGAGCCAGAACACATTCGGCTTCTGGTCAGAGGCGAATCCGAACCCGTTCTACAAAGACCTGTTCGGAGTGGTGACCCGTGCGGACGCCGAGACACAGGCCATCGCGGACGAGGTCCTGAGACTCGAAGACCTAGCCAAGTCGAGCTTCAACGTCAGCGACCAGATAAAGTACACGCGCTGGGCGCAGGGCGAAATCGCGGATGCGCTGC
>Ga0154903_138_pt1 | contig 22778 bp, 23 predicted proteins | sample Rifle2008BG19ft_FD_105584 | JGI IMG/M metagenome (GOLD analysis project Ga0154903, IMG submission 105584) | Euryarchaeota archaeon RBG_19FT_COMBO_56_21
CCGGGGCCAGTGCCGTTGTACGTGTCATCAAATACCATCAGGAAGGCAAGTTCTGCACCAATGAAGACCTCTCGGTTCTCAGGGGTACGATAGTGCAGTCCGAAGAGTTGGAAGGGGACTGTCCCTGTACCGTTTTGATTCTCGACCATGTTCAGACAGAGGAGGAATGCCTGAACGTCTTCGTAGTTGACATAGGACGCCGAGAATGTGAGGTTGTCTCCTACGGCGTTCTGGACTTCTATGGAGCTGTTGGTCCAGTACTCCTCATCAAACGTGTGCCCGAATATCGCCTCCTCATCTCCATCATGCCATGTGACTGGAGGAAACGCACTCACATTTGCGATCAACATCATGCCCACGACCAGACTGAAAATGACTGTCAGTATTCTCCTCATGATGAATCACACAACTCCTGCGGATGCGCAGGATTCCCATCGCTCTGACAGGCAAGGATTCACATTGACAGGATAAGTATTTTTGCAGAATTATGGGCTTAGGCAGTAGAATCTCCGAGCGGCAGGCCACCATATGGACTACTGTGGGGCATGTTAATGCTGCCCCGTTCACTTCCTCGGAATTCCTCTGTCTGGCCCCATCAACGATATAGCCTCGGGCGGCATACTCCGTTGTAACATCGAATGGCAGAGAGGCGATAGCTCTGTTTGCTGTATCATGGAGCGGGGGCAAGGATTCCAGTCTGGCGTGCTGGAAGGCGATGTCCAATGGAGTCGATATCCGCTATCTGTTGAACGCCTATCGGGCAGACAGCGGAAGGGTAACGTTCCACGGAGTGAGGGCTTCGCTGATCCGGAAACAGTCTGCCGCTCTTGGAATGACTCTGCTCCAGAAGCGTGTTGGGGACCACGACTACGAGGAAGTGTTCTACGAAGCGCTCTTGGAGTTGAGGGCCAATGGTGTCAAGGGGATGATATTCGGTGACATCGATGTGCAGCGCAACCGCGAATGGTGCGAGCGCATAGCCCTTAGAGCGGGTCTGGAGGCTGTATTTCCATTGTGGAATATCGACCAGAGGAAAATCCTGGAAGAATTCATCGGAGCGGGCTTCAGGGCAGTCATCGTCGCGGTCGATTCGAAGTTCTTGCCCAAGGAGGTTCTAGGCAAGTCGATCGACCTCGATTGGCTGAAGCTGATGGACCGACTCCGAAGCGAGGCAATATGCGACCCGATAACATACTGTGGGGAGAATGGCGAATACCACAGCTTCGTTTCTGGAGGGCCCTGTTTCAAATCGAACATGAAATTCAAGACCGGCGAGTCTGTCCAAAGGAACGGCCATTGGCTGATCGACTTACTGGAACAGTGAGGCCCTACTGTCGCCAAACATCCGCAGACTGAGCAGGATGAGGCAAAAATCTCATCCTCTAGGTCAGCTGTTCCACAGATAGGAAAACGAGGCGGGTGTGATCTGAGGTCCCTGGATTTCGTCTGGCTTTTGCGGCCACAGTTCCTAATTGCAGGCGCAGCTCTGAACCTACTCGGGGTGGCGGTCGCTCTTCATCTCGGAGCTACAATGGACTGGGCCAAATTCGCAGTGTTCCAGATTGTCGTTTCTTCATCGCAACTTGCCGGCGCGTGCGCGAACGAACTTGCAGATGTCGACTCTGACGCCCTGAACGCAAATCGAACATGGTTCTCGGGCGGAAGCGGAATGATAGTCGAGGGGCGAGTCAAACCTAGGACGGTAACCTGGGCACTATCCGGGTGGTCGGGGCTGGCGCTGATCGGATCATTTGTGCTCGCTTTCCTGATGGACACCGGCGTCCTGTCCTTACTTTTGATGACATTAGGCCTATTCCTGGCTCTCTCATACTCTGTTGGGCCGATGAGATTCTCTTATAGAGGCCTCGGTGAGGTCGTGATGGCCTTCATGGTGTCTTTCCTAACACCCCTGGTCTCATTCTATATTCTATTCGGGACTCTTCACGAGCTGATCGTTTGGGCAGCTTTGCCTATCGTATTTCAGATGCTAGGACTGATGATGGTAGTGGAGTACCCTGACAGGGCCGCAGATCTGGCCTCGGGGAAGAGGAATCTGGTCGTCAGGTTCGGTTCGACCCGATCGTGGCGTTTGGGGATCCTGATGCTGGTCATCGGGGGAGCTATTGCCCTGTACAGCGTTCGTCTTGGACTGCCAATATGGGCAGGGGTCGCTCCCGGAGCAGTCTTGTTTGCAGAAGCTCTTGTCTTCTGGGCCTTGGGCAGAGTCCCTGATTCGAAATCAAAGAATTTCTGGTCAACGGCGATATCATGCGGCTTCTTCGTACTCGTCATACTTGTGATCGCGGCAACCCTCTACCGAGCGTGACAAAGACTGGCCGACCTGCAGGCTGACCATTACGGTCGCCTAGCGTTCTGCCAGAGCCCGACCAGGTTGCCCTCAGTGTCAGAGAAATAGGCTGAGAAACCCATGTCCCCGACAACAGTCTTGTGACGGACTATCTTGCCGCCTGCCTTCTTGACCACGTCAATGGCGTCTTCCAGGTCCTCGACCCCGATGGTGATCACGAGGTTCTTCACGGGTTCCTGTCGCTTCATCATCCCTCCATTTATTGCTCCAGGCTCCGAAGGCATCCCCCGCTCGTTGCTTGGCGTTGTCCCCACCATCGTGTAGTCCATCCCTGGGACATCGTCCAACTTCCATCCGAAGGCCTTCTTGTAGAATTCCTTCGCCCTTTTCATGTCATCCGCCGGTATCTCGAAATGAACGACTTTCGAACTCATCCGATTCACCGCAACTGTGGAGGAGCCCGTGCGATATAGCGCTAGCGACGTTCATGTTTGGCCGCCCCGAGCGAAAGAAATCTCATCCAGGACCCCTTCACGCTCTTCGCGTTAGACGGCCCAGTCCCTTTATTTAGAGGGACTTGCGTAGGGTTATTGTGACGGTCGCTCCCTGGGCAAGCACGCTCGTAGCCGTTGCGCTCATCCCGGTTGCCTTCTTCTTCACTCACGCCTACATCAGCGGCAAGAAAGGACTGGCATACCACAAAATCACTGGGTCCATCGCAGTGGTCTGGGACCTCAGCCTCTCGATATTCTACATGATCTACAGGCTGTTCGGGGGCCAGGTAGAAGGTTCCTCGCTCGACGTGCAAGGCGCGCTCTTGGTCTACTTCATCGCACACGGGATCATAGCAGTTGTAGTGATCGCCCTTGAAATCGTCGTATTGGCCGCTGCGTTGCTCTATCTCTGGAAGGCGAGGGGCTTGTCGTTGCACAAACGACTGGCGCCGTATCTCTTTGTGGTCTGGTTCGCCGCGTTCCTGTCGGGCGAGGCTGTGTATGTTGTGAATTATGTCATCTGATGAACGCGGGGACCCCGCCTGCGTTTCAGCATGTGAGCGGCGAAAGATGTTAGACAGGTGACCACATTCGCTGAACCGATGTCCGGGGAAGCTCCTGGGGCAAGTGAGAAGAGATGGTTCTCTATCAGCAAGGAGAACGTCCTATCTAGTTTCACCACCTCTGCTCAGGGTCTCGTCCAAGAGGAAGCCGCCAAGAGGCTGGCGCAATACGGCGCCAACGAGCCCGTACGCGAGAGACCGAAGGGGCCCGCGTACTACATTCTGAAGCAGATCAACCAGCCAATCATCTATGTGCTGCTCGTAGCAGCAGCAGTCACGATTTACCTCGGAGAATGGATTGACACCGCTGTCATCCTTGCAGTTGTGGTTGCGAATGCGATCATGGGGTATGTTCAGGAGAGCAAGGCAGGCCGCGCCATCGAGGAGCTCATCCGGTACTCTGTCGCAACAGCAAAGGTCAGGCGGAACGGCGACCAGCTCACGTTGCCTTCAAGGAACATAGTGCCGGGGGACATCGTCGTCTTGCAGTCAGGGGACATGGTACCCGCGGACTTGAGATTCATGTTCGCCAAGAACCTGTTCGTAGATGAGTCCGTCTTCACGGGGGAATCCGCACCCGTCCTGAAGCAGACCGAGACGCTCAATGACGAGTGGCTTGTTCCCGCCGACCAGGTCAACATGGGTTTCTCCGGAACTCTCGTGGTCCGAGGAAGAGGAGAAGGGGTCGTCGTTGCAACTGGCCCCCGGACAGAGATAAGCAAGATTTCCATCGAGCTGAGGGAAACGAAGAAGGCTACGTTCCCAATGATCAAGAAGATAGAGGAATTGGCCAAGGTCGTTTCTCTTGCAGTCGCCGTCGCTGCAGTGTTCACATTTTCCATAGGGCTTGTGCGAGGGTATGAGGCGCTCTACATGTTCAGGGCATCCGTGGCGCTCGCGGTCGCCGCCATACCTGAGGGACTCCCTGCACTTGTGACAGTGGTTCTCGCTACTGGGGTCCGCGTCATGGCCAGAAGAAATGCGATAGTGCGCAGTCTCCCCGCAGTCGAGGCTCTTGGTAGCACGACGGTTATTTGCTCTGACAAGACGGGCACCCTGACTATGAACAGAATGACGGTTGTGAAAGTGCACTCCGGAGGAAGGGACTACGACGCCGAGCCTCCCGTGTACTCCTGCGTCCAGCACTGCGACTACCCAGGGCCAGTGTCACTGAAGAACGAACCTGATCTGTACGACACCCTTGCTGCCGGAGCGCTCTGCAACGATGCGGTCATCAAGGACGGGATAGCGGACGGGGACCCTACAGAGACTGCTCTTGTCCTGGCAGCAGATGTCGCCGGCGTTCAGCCGAAGCTCGAGAGGATTGATGAGATACCGTTCGAGACGACCCTCGGGTACATGGCAACCCTGCACCACGATGTTGGGGAGGATGTCATCTTTGTCAAAGGGGCCCCCGAACGCGTCATCCAAAAATGTTCACGGGCCAGGAGGGGAAACAAACTTGCGAAGATAGACTCCGTGCATCTCATTGACAAATCACATGAGATGGCGAGGCAGAGCCTGAGGGTGCTCGCTGTGGCCATGAAAAGGGTTCCATCCGGAAAGAATTCACTCGATCCGAAGGATATTGACAACCTGATCTTCCTGGGATTGATCGGCATGCTGGACCCGCCGAGGCCGGAGGCCAAGGAAGCAATCGCCGCATGTCGGGAGGCGGGCATCAGGGTCATAATGATCACCGGTGACCACGTCGCCACCGCCGAGGCGATCGGGAAGGATCTCGGACTGACGGAGGGTCGAGAGCGCGTCGTCACTGGACATGACATAGAGACAATGCATGGTCCGGACCTTGCCAAGGCGATCAGAGAGTCAAACATATTCGCGAGGACAACTCCAGAGCACAAGCTGAGAATCACGAGACAGCTCGTGGCAGATGGCGAAGTCGTCGCAGTGACCGGGGACGGTGTGAACGACGCGCCGGCGTTGAAGGCCGCAACCATAGGCGTGGCAATGGGGAGGAGCGGCACCGATGCGGCGAAGGAGGCTGCGGACATTGTCCTGAAGGATGACAACTTCGCGACCATCGTCGCCGCTGTGGAGGAGGGGAGGGATGTCTACAGCAAGGTGCACAAGATGATCGCCTGGAGCATCCCAACGAACATAGGCGAGGCGATGATGTTGCTGATCGCCATATCCCTGGGAATTGCCCTTCCCCTGCTGCCCCTTCAGATCCTATGGATCAATTTGGTCACAGCCATTGCACTTGCGATACCCATGGCGTTCGAGCCGAGAGAGAAGGGGTTGCTCTCACGACCGCCGAGGCCCCCAGGCGAGAGGCTCATCACCAACGTGCTGATCAGGAAGTTCGTGATCGTTTCTGTCCTGATGGTCCTAGGCACCTTCGGAGTCTTCTACGCCTATCAGGACAGGGGCGAGACCGATGCCATATCGCAGACCGTGGCCCTCAACACGCTTGTCTTCTTTGAGATATTCTACTTGTTCAACAGCAGGTCACTTATCGAGCCGGCCCACACAGTCAGCCTTAGGGCTAACCTGTGGATGCCCGTGGGAGTGCTCGCGTGCTTCGCGTCGCAGCTCCTTGTAACTTACTGGAAACCTCTGAACATCGTCTTCCATACGGATGGCATCGGACTTGGCGACTGGTTCATCGCGCTGGGTTTAGCGAGCTCTGTCTTCATTGCAATAGAACTTGAGAAGGTAGTATTCAGAAGGAGAGGAAGTAACAACGGGAGATGAACCCTGTCCGAACACTCATCTCATCGCTCGTTTCCTCGAGATGAGGAGGAAGAAGGGGACGCTTCCCGCAGATATGGACATCAATCAGATGGCGAGAATCTTGATCGCAGTCTATCGCGGCCTGACCGCAGACATCATACTCGGCGTCAAGAAGGACGAGGCACAAGATGCGTGGATTGAGGCCACCAACAAGCTTCTTGCGAACCCGACAACAAGGCGGTCGAGGGAGTAGTTAGCCATAGGTTCAGGCTTCGAATTCACCGCATCTACTCTCTCGCTGCGGGGGAAGTGTGACTCCAGGACTTGCCTGATTTGTTCAGTTCCGCAGCGCGGTCGACGAGCGCAACGCAGTCGTTGCTGAGAACATACGCTTTCTTGCCAGGGATCCCTTCTAGCGGGCACTTCATTCCTCGGAGCTTGCTCTGGCAGAACATGTGAGAGACATACTGATCGCCATCCTTGACGGACGTTGTTACGATCCAGCATTTCGATCCAGACAACCGCAGAGCCGTGGTTCGCACCTAAGTAGGTCAGAAGAACTTCTCCTTAAGTGTCTGATGTCGAGCGCCCGTCATCAACGAATCCAAGTAGTCGCAAGCAAGACTCCCAGGGTGGTCAGAAAGTACCATATCTATGGGATGGAATCGAGGGAGAAAGGAGGGAAGTTCCATGCCGACAGTCATAGTGAACATGTGGCCAGGGAGAGATGACAACGCCAAGCGGAGGATCGTCGAAGGGATAACCAAGGTTTTCGAAAATGAGAAGGTTCCCCGGGACGCTGTAGAGATCCTGCTGTTCGAGGTCCCGAAGAACCACTGGGCTAGCGGAGGCAAGCTCTACTCAGATCAATTGTGAGCCCAGATTCTCTTCAGGCAGACACACCCTCACACCCATCTTCTCGAGCGAGGGACCCCATCAGCCAAGTCATGAGAGGTGTCTCTTCCGCCCGCTAACGCACGTGCTGACACGCGCGTCCGTGCATGCGCACGCTGTACAAGGGTTCGACTGAAGAAACCGTAGAGGGATTCACGAGTCCGCGCCCACTTCAAGACATCAATCTGTTAAGGTTCCAACGCAGTGATCATCCTGCAAACAAGCGCTAGCTTGTCCTTGACCAGATATAGGAGTCCTATCCACGATGGCGCTGCAAGTGTGCCGAATATCGGCAGCGCACCGGTCTGTGTCGCCGGGAGGCCGTATTGTGCACTGAATCAATACTCAGCTTATTGATTTCACCGAACATCTCGACTTGAATGACGTTGCCCAACGCCGGCAAAACCCCTTAGCATAGAAGAGACATTCCACGACGGGCATAATGCCGTCCGTCAATCGGGTTCTGATAGTTCTGGCCTTCGCCGTGGTAGTTGCACTCCCGAGCGTGGGTGCGTGGAGCAACGGCGGGTACTCCGCAGATCAGAGCAATCCGGATTACGGAACGCACGACTGGATTGCAGACATGGCCCTCAATTTGCAGACAAGAGATGTTGATTTTCTCAAGACGACCTATCACGCCAAATTCCTGCTCGGAACGGAGGCGCCTGACAACCCCGATTTCATAGGTGACACATCAAAACACCATGTTTACTTCGCCTCCGACCACCAGCTTGAAGACGATGCATGTGCCGTACGCGCAGCCGCGCTCTACCAAGGCGCACTCGGCTACCTCAAATCCGAGAACTATGACGTCGCCGCCTACGACGTCGGCGTCATGGCCCATTACATCGCGGATGTCGGTGTGTTCGGACACACAATGGGAGCGTACACGGATTGGGGGACCGAGACGCACCACTCGGACTATGAGAACGAGTTTGAGGCGCGGCTCGACTCATTGTCAACACCAACGGGGATCTCACTAGGCAACTCCGACGCATTCAATGCGACTGTGGAGCTGGCGGAAGACATCACCTTCGGGAGTGGCGCAATCAGGGCAAACACTTGGATGGATGCGAACTACAACTGGGCTGAAGCGTCCTTCGTCTCAAGTGCATTGACTTCCCTCAACAGGTCCGTCGCGGCAGTTGCATCTGCGATCAACCATCTCCTAATTGAGGCAGGTTCATCCATACCAACTCCAGATCCAATACCCTCTACCGCACCACCTCAACCCCCGTCATCCGTGATTGCGGTTGTTGATGGTTCAGACATCAGATTGTCCTGGTCTCCTCCATCGAGTGACGGAGGGGCTGCAATCACCGGTTACCTCATCTACAGGAGCACGACGGTCGATAATCCCGTGCGAGTCGCGACTCTTTTGGCTAGCAATCTGTCATGGACTGACGAATCCGCCCTTCAAGGCAGGACCTACTACTACTGGGTCGTGGCCAAGAATTCAGCCGGCCAGAGCGGGATGTCACAGGTGGCTTCAGTCGCGACACCGAAGGACTCTGATTCGCTGGTATTGCCTCTGATTGTCTCGACGATCTCGATCGCACTCGCATCAAGCGGGGCTTTGCTGTGGCGAAGGAGATCCAGGAATAGACAACGGTCCTGAACTGGTCAAGCTTGATATCCAGGCATTCGATTCTGAGGCCTGAGGTACTAGCATGGTGGAGCAGCACAAACAAGCCCGGACTGCTTGCGGACTTCATCCTCGGAAGCCAGGACGGCCTTGTGAACGTCCTCGGAGTGATACTCGGGGTAGCGATCGCATCGAATGATTTCACGATAGTGCTGGCGGGAGGGCTCGCTGCGACCTTCGCCGAGTCCATCTCGATGGGAGCCGTTGCCTACACTACCACTCTTGCAAGGAGGGACCATTACCTCGCCGAACTGGAGCGAGAGAAACGGGAGATGCGTGACGTGCCCGAGCAGGAGCAAGCGGAGATCCGCCAAATCCTGAAGCGATGGGGTTTCACCGGCAAGGACGTTGAGTCAATCAAGGACCAGATTGTTTCAAAACCGGAGGCGATGCTGGAGATCATGATGTCCTACGAACTCCACCTGGCGCCTGTATCGAAGGTCCAAGCCAGAAATAGCGCTCTTCTGGTAGGCATAGCTGCCATAGTCGGCTCCATCATCCCCCTGGTGCCTTTTGTGCTCATGCAACACGAGATAATGACGGCGATCGTGGCCGCGATAATCGTTTCCGCAATCATTCTGTTCGCCATCGGCTGGTACAAAGCGAGGGCGACCGTCGGCAGGCCTGGGAGAAGCGGGCTCCAGATGGCCCTCATCGGGACTGCTTCGGCACTCGCAGGATTCGCAATCGCATACCTTGTCGGTGGAGGGGTTGGAGCATGATCATCAGAACGAAGCCCACGCGGGGGTCATCCTTCGGCACCTGACAGGTAGTCTTTCCGCACGAGCAACATGTACACCAGGAGTACCGCTGCTGGTATGATTCCTGCGGCTGCCGACGACTGCACCAATGAGTAAGCCCAGATGTCGAACACAATCGTGTAGACGCTGACCGCAATAGTCCCCCAGAACCCCCAGGGCTTCAGAAGATGTACCCCTGGAAGCGTAATCAGCCCAATAACCCCTATCGCCAGGAAGCTGAAGGTCACAACGTTTTCCACAAGCTGGTACTGCTCTTCCTCGAATTGCATTTCACCAGTGGTTCCGACATAGAAGATGCCTACTCGGGCAACGTAATAGATGGCTGCGAATACCACTACCAACACCTGCAGAACTCTCTTCAATTCCATCATGAAGGGCAGAACCAGACGCCACAACTATCCTTCGCATGTCATTGATCATGCGTCTCAGCAGCACAGGACTCTAGGAGCACCTCGAGGTTCCTGGGGAAAGAGGTCAGGTCAAGTCCCGCTCGCTTGAGCCTCCTGTCCATGGCCGCAGCGTGGTCGCCCGAGAACTTCCCCTTGAGAAGGTAATCCGTCTCCTCCTCGCTGAACCGCGCGCGCAACTCACGCCATTTGATGATCTCTCTGTCGTAAGGACACACCCTCTGGCACTGCATGCACCCGATCAGCGAGTTGTGTGCCTTCGGGTCTATCCAGTCAGGGAATGGCTTCGATGAGGGGCGTTCGTTGAATCGCGGAAGGCATTTCTCAGCATGGATCAAGATGCGGTCCCCGCCTATTGCTCCCGTGGGACAGGCTTTCTGGCACGCCTTGCAGACCGCGCACTTAGAAAGCATCTTCTTGTCCTGCCAATGATACTCAGGGCTCACATAATCAGTGTAGAGCGCGGCCAAAGTGTAGAAGCTTCCCAACTGGGAGATGTATGTCACGTTGTTCTTTCCGTAGCACGCGAGACCGCTCCGAACCGCTAGAAGCTTGAGCGGGAGGATCGCTCTCGCAATCCAGTACTTCTTGGGAGCTAGTGCACCCTTGAGCAGTCGCCAAGTGCGGTTCGACGCCCTGAGATAATCTCCGTAGGTCGGGGGCACCGTGAAGTCGTAGGTCCTTCCACTCCACTCGAACCTGGCTATCAGCACGGGCGCGGGATTCGCCGCCACGAGTATCGATTTGGCCTTGCTCATTCCCCTAGGCGTCTTCGGGTCCACTCTGGATTGCAGCCACTCTTCGAAGAAGTCGTTGTCCAGCTGCCCCTCGGCATGAAGTGTCCTCACCTCGTTCCTCAGATCCTGCAAGTGATCAATCGAAACGAACCGACCGTAACATCCGTGTTTCTCGAGATGATCGAGGATACTCACTCAGCTTCCCCCTGGGGTCCGAACCAGTAAGGTTTTGCCCGCCATCATAGCATCGTTAAGCATATGTACATTACCCCGGGGCCCGAGAATGTGCCTAAGGAGCCAGGTCGTCAATCCTGGATTACCAGCAGACGCACTCGCACGCCTTGTCCCTAAGCTTCCGCCTCTGAACCTCGATTGACTCGATGAGAGTGACTTGCACCTTTCCACTGTGCATTCTGGCGACCGGCCTCAGAGCCAGCGGGGATCGATGCGCATAACCTCTTCTCAACATCTCCCGTTTCTGGCTTTCGTGCCTTAACCACAGCGCTTCAAGCTTTCCGCGCCACCGCAATACCTCAGGATGTCTTGAATAGCCCTTCTTGCCATGAGCTATGATGATCCATATCGCGTGCAGCTCCCTGTGCTCCGCTAGAAGATGCTTCCTGCACAAGTTCTCGATCGGGATGTCCCAAATACGCATCGCAGAGCGTCTATGGTCTGGAGTATCTTATTAGAATCCCCTGATGGCTCAACGCTATCGGGAACGGCTCATCGGAGCTTGGAAAACCTGTCGAGCAGGCCGCATATCTCCTCCGAGACTTCTCGGGGATATGTACCTGCCTTCTCCTGTTCACGGACGTACTCCATCGCGGAGTTGATGGAAATGCGCGAGCCCTTCGCAATGACACTCGCCACCACCGATGAAGCTGCAGAATCCTCTATCTCGTAATGCCTCATTATCTCCCTGATATCGTATCTGAAAGAGATGATCCTGCGGAGATTCAGCATGACGGTCCTGTCACGCTCACGGGGCTTCGGCACCCTAGGTTCGCTGTACCTGCGCCCCTTGTATCTCCTATTGACGACCAACCAGACCTCTCCGGATAGGCATCCATACTCCTCCCTGATACTTAACTTTTCACTGGATACCGTGCTTGATGGACGACAATGGGAGCGTGCTCGCCGAGACCAGGAAATCGAATTTTAGAGGGCGGCCTCGCGACTACTGGACGCGTGGATCCTGCATTCTTGGGTTGCATGCATCATTTCTTGTACTATGAGGAATTAAAGCATACCGCGGCGAGCCAGTAAGAGGCTCTCCGAAAGAATAGGAGAAATAAGAAATGAGTTACGGCGACTATGGAAGCCGCAGGCGCGACTCAGGGCCCAGGGAGATGCACAAGATTAAGTGCTCCGACTGTGGCGCAGAGTCCGAGGTCCCCTTCAAGCCTACAGAGGGACGACCGGTATACTGCCAGGCATGCTTCCAGAAGCACAAGCCCCCACGAAGAAGTTCGTTCTGATCGTTCTAGTTCATTTTCATGAATTAATCGTTCGAATCGAATGTGTTCGCAAACCCTCTAGACTTCATTTTATAGAAACCAGTGTACGGATCCGCAGCTGGCGTCTGTCTCTTTGATTTCCAGGACAAGTATTTCTACCGAGTTCTGCCCATACAGTCCGCATGGTCCAGGGCATGGCAGGGGGCGTTTCACCTCAGGAATCCCTCAAGCCGAGGACCAGAACAGACAAGATCATTCTTACCGTGTTCCTCGCCTTCGCAACCGTCACAGCGGCGGCAACGATGGCGACTCTAGCACTCATCGAGAATACATCTGCCTCAGAGGCCGTCTCAGTAGCAATCGGAGGTCTAGCTCTATCCTTCACCCTAGCCGGAATTCCAGCTCTGATTCACTATAGAAGGAAAGGACTAGTGAGATGGAGGAGGATCCTTCTTTGGGCAACACTCGCATCGCTTGCGTCCATCATCGCGACAGCTATTGGGATGGTCATAGCCAACGACTACTACCCAGATTTGTTCGAGTTTCCTCAATTGTCTGCGGCGGAGTTTGCCGTGGTCGCGACTTCGACCACACTCGCCTTGTTCGTCGCATTCTTGCTGATGATTCTGTTCGTCCTTGTCCTCTCCTTCGGGGTCGTGGGAGTAATGTGCGCGGCAGAACGCAGGCTCACCCCCTGGATACTGCGCAGGATAATCCAAGGTGGTGGGAGCGGTCAGCTCTCACTCTACGACATGACCCTAAAGTGGCTGTTCGACATACCAGATGTGCTAGACCCTAGGACCTTGACGATCAATCCGTCAGAGAGACGAACCTGCGTCCGATGGCAGGACCTCAAAGTGCCGGTCGCCTGGCAGATGCTCTTCGGCATCGTTCTCGCAATATACGTGAGCTTCAATCCCTTCTTCACTGACAGATCGCCTTCAGCCCTGTTCCAAGTGTTTTCCCTCCTTTCCAGCGCGGCATTCGTACTGCCCCTGATGATTCTGCCCTGGTTCATCTTCAAGAAGCTCGGCGCGAGCATAAGAGGCCAGGCGAAGGAATTCGCGCTGTACAGAGGGATACGTGCTAGAGTGCTTCAGAGCTATTTCGCAATCGGGACGATTGTACTGCTTGTGAGGATCTCGATCTCGAAGATCGAGCTCACGACCTTCCTTGAAGGATTGTCCTCATTCCTATTCGTGCTTCTTATCTCTTCGACCATGTGCACGTTCGTCTACTTCAACTACTTCGAGAACGAGCTGGCGGACGACATCGTCGCTGGTTTCAAGGATAGCGATTCGAAGGAGGGTCCATAGGCGCAACCCGAGTAGTTCTCTCGAGTCCTACCTTGCATCAATAGACGGTACTCTATTCACAAGCACTTGCGCGTGTGTTATCGAAGGCCCAACTACCTATGCTTTCGCCGCTTCCTTAACGATCCGCCCCAGCATGCTAGAGACTCCATTGTCCAGCCTGACGGGCCGATGGTTCTCAAGTATCCAGTCCGCCTTCTCCTTGGCCAATGTTAGGTCGTCCTTCTTGCCCTTCGACTCCCACTGTTCGTAGGGTTCGCTCGTGAAGAAGGACTGATAGAATTGCTTTGCCTCCATCATCGTCGCCCTCTCTCCGAGGTAGCTGCCCTTCTTCTGGCCCATGCCGAGAATCCCGACTTCCTTGATCATGTCCAGGTGGATGGTCTCCTTATCCACACGCAACTCACGCCCACAGGCCAGGGCCCTTCCGACGGTCTCGTTGTCAATTATCATCTGTTCGTAGGACAACACGGTCGAGCAGTCGAGCATTCCGATACCGTTGTTGACCTCCTGTCCGATGAACACGCCAGCCATTGCCATCGAGCTGTTCTCGAGGGCGCTCTGGGGGCCTGGGATCTTCGCGTTAGAGCCGATCCCGCCGCACGCAGACGGCATGTGCACATACTTTGCCATCTCGTGAGCGTACACGCACAGCATTAGAGCTTCCGCGGACCCCAGCCTTATCGCGCCAGTCCTCGGGTCCATGTTAGAAAGGACAGAACCGTACATGACAGGAGCGCCCGCCGAGTGAGCTTGCATCGCGGCTGTCAGGGCAAGAGTCTCGGCGTGATTCACTACGAGATCCCCGGGAATCGTTGCAGGACCGCTCACACCCATCATGGCCATACCGGTGATGCACACGGGCACGAAGTTTTCCGCCCAAACCATGGCCGCATCCGTTGCGTTCCCATCAAGTGTAAGCGGGGACATCGTGCAGACCATGGCCGACATGATTGGCCTCTTCTTCAGTTCCTCGACACTTCCGACTATCTCAGAGGCCATCTTGACCTGCAATCTCGCCTCCTCGGGAGTGGTGGTCGATTCGCTGTGTACATGTTTCCTCGTCGTGTCGAAGGCCTCCTTCATCGCGGACACAACGTGGATCTTCTCAGGAATGTCCGAAGGAACGACCATCGGCTCGTAGATGCTGCAGTATGGGAGGTAGTCGCCGATAATCGCGGTGTTCTTGATGTCCTGCATCACGGAGAGCCTTCGCGTGCGCGACTTCTGATCCCAGACAGCGATGCCACATCCGTCAGTCGTGTAGTAGCAATGCCTGCCATCCAGCGGGAGGTCGAACTCCTTCTCCCGTCCAGCAAGGACAGCCCTGGGCGGTGCTTTTGAAACCAGCGACATCACCAGACCAGGAGGGAATCTGACGATGCCTGTATTCTCATCGACCGCTGCACCAGCCTTCCTGAGCGAACTACGCGCAACCTTGCTGTGTATACGGACACCCACCGAGGCCATCACATCTAGCGCTGCCTCGTGAATCATCTTCTTGTCCTGCTCTTTCAGTATCTGCACTGGCTCCCTTAGTCTGAATGTGTCTGCAAATGCTGCCATGATAACACCTCCTGACCCTCTCCTCCTGGTCAACCGCTGGAGGTGCATTCGCCCGACCTAGAAAAGGTTTTCCGATTTTGGCGGCGCGGAATCGAGAATGAACTCTCGGCACGTACTCAACGAGAGATGCTCAGTGAAAAGACGAGAATCGAGTTTAATGCGTCGAGCCCGCACGCGCTAATGTAGTCGAGGGAACAAGCGACTAGCCCTTCTGCCCCTGTCTCCTGAGCCGAACGAGAGACAGCCCGACAGCCATCGCACCGATCCAGATAAGGAACAACGCGACGAGCGCAATCGCATTCCCAGGGTACAGGTCGTTCAGGAGCCAAATCGCTCCCAGGAGGACGAGAGTAGCGCCCCAGAAGACGAAATAGGACATCGCGCCCAGGCCTGAACCCCGCGCACCCTCGCCTGGTCGCATAAGGAGGCCTATCACCGCCCACCAACCGCCTGCCAGGATGAGCACCAGAGGAATGAACAGCCACCAGTCCTCCAGCATCCACGCGACAAGCATCGATACTGCGAACGCTATCACTAGGAATCCGAAGGTCATGCCCTCGTAACTGCTCGATTTTGATCGCCCCATTTGTCCACTTCCGCCTTCCTAGAAGCGAATTGGGGGGTAATGCCTTTTTCTATGGGATACCAGCGGGCCTTCCAGAAGCAGCAAAGAACCATAGGGAGGGAAGTGCAATTCTGGTATGGGTGCAGGGGCACGCCTCGGCTCCCTGTAGATAGTGTTCGCCATGCCTGCAGAGACCTTTCCCCCCGAGCTAATCAAGAGACGGTTATGGCTGGAGTATCAGTATGCCAGCAGCAACCCATCAAACCCCGTGGACTGCATACACAACCTCATCAACGAACTCGCGGACCCAAGCCTCGAACTGCAGAAGTTCCTCCAAGACGCGGCAAACACGATGACTGAGCGTTTGTGCATCCATGAGGCCACAATCGGTCTCAAGGACGCCGACGGGGCATTCAGGTACAAGGTCATGGCTGGCCTCGAGGACTCTGAGTGGGAGGCGCACAAGAGACTCTCGTACACTCTTGACCAGTTCGATAACCAGTCGCTGTACAAGTACAAGCAAATCGGAAAATACACAAGGCTCTACCTCGCCGAGGACAATCCGTACAGGGAAGGCGAGGAGGAGACTTACAGCAAGCCTCTGATGCTCCAATCATCGCGCAAGTCCCTGGAGGACACGATCGAGGGGGACTATCTTGACATCTACATCTACGGTAACAAAGACGAGCTCCTGGGCTGGATAGAGATCTCGGGCATGAAGAACGGAAAATTCCCCAGCTCCGAAACCATCAAAGTGGTCGAACTCCTCGCGTCCGTGATCGGCGTGACACTCACGCGCCCGAGACCGAACGTTGCATAAGCGTTTCTGCTTGCGCGGAGGAAATGGCTTAGCATCCATTGGACATATCCCTACTGGGAAGTGGCTCTCGCAGGGTTGCGATGCTCGTTTGGCCTACTCCCTAATTGGTAAGATGCGTACGACCACTCGTTGGGCCACTCAATCACGTGTGGAACATGTTCAAGAAGGAAGAGATCCTCCCGGTTGTCGAAGCCGGCGATGTTGCCAGAAAACTCAAGCTCGACTATGCGCGAGGAGTCAAGGACCAGCACGAGAAGGCCATTGAGGGGACCAACGAACTCTGGGAGCGGATCCTCCAGCCCGATGTCGAAATGAAGACCCTCGCGAAGGAGGCTTGCGAGTTCATCTGCAAGCGGTTTGGCATCGCAAGCACTGCGATCGCTCTGAGGAGTCCGGTCGATCTCAAGTACAGGTACGAAGCGGTAGCAGGGATGTCCGATGAAATCGTCGCCGGGTTCATGAAGCTCAGCTACACGAGAGACGAACTTCTGAACTCGAGCGTATACAAGAGCCACGAGGTTAGCAAACACTCGTGTATCTTCCTGGGTGAAGAGCACCCATATGCACCCGGAGAGGAATTCTCATACTCCCACCCCGGCCTCATGGGCATGAAGCGGAGATCTCTGACGGACTGCCTGGAAGCCGACTACATCGACACGTTCATACTCGACGCGTCCGGAGAGATCGCTGGGTACATCGAGATTTCTGGAACGAGGTTGAGAAAGCTGCCCGATACCACGACAATCAAGTGGGTTGAACTCATCGCGTTCATGATTGGCGCGGCCCTGCGACTCAGGCATCATGGCTAGGCACGATAGTGGCCGAACTGAGAATTGCGGGCGTTTGCGTGTGAATCGATTTCGCCTTGGGTTGGATAATCCTCCTGAGTCTGCTTCCGACCACATTGTGGCTTATCTATTCCCACATGCATGTCACCTGCAATCGATGGAGCGTGGACTTCCATGTCGAAGATAGTCGTCATCTATGACTCGAGGACTGGCAACACGGAGAAGATGGCCCTTGCGGTGGCCAAAGGTGCAAAGAAAGTCAAGGGAACCGAGGTCATCGTCAAGAACGTCGAGAGCGCGAAGCTTCAGGACATGCTTGACGCAGACGGCATAATACTTGGATCGCCGACATACTATGGAGATATGTCTGGGCGACTGAAGGAATTCATAGACACATCGAACAGGATCCACGGGAAACTGAAGGGCAAAGTCGGAGGGGCTTTCACCAGCTCGGGGGGCACAGCATGTGGTGCTGAGACCACCCTTCTGTCGATGCTGCACGCCCTGCTCATCCATGGCATGGTCGTTCAAGGGAGACACGATGACAAGCACTTCGGCGCTGCTGCTGTAGAGTCTCCGGGAAAGAACGATGAAAGCCTCTGCATGGAGCTTGGCCAGCGCGTAGCGGTCCTTGCCTCTGCGCTGAGAAGAACGAAGCAGTGATGCGAGGATAGAAGACAATGGCAGTAGTCACGACCAGCCTAAGATGGAGAGAGAAGAACGTTGCCACGTCCGTCAAGAAATCCGCATCTGCATCTCTTCTGAGAGAGCTCGGTGGCTATCTCGTCGAAATGCCTGCGGCAGCCATCATAGCGCTCTGGATCATCTGCCTCCCGTTGATGTACTTCGCCCTGTACGGGGATCTGAGCAAATCGGTGGGCATTCTCGCAGAAATGACCGCCACATTCCTTGCGTGGCTGATGGGGTTCATGACCGTTGTGGTCTCCGCATGCTTGATCGCTGCCTACATAGCGCACAAGCGCACGAAGACTAGATGGCGCAAGATTGATAGCAGGCGTTGATTCTCGCTCCTGCTGAAGCTAGTTCCGGTTCATCACGATCTGCTAGGCGAGGGCGACTCTGATGGAGTATCGTAAGTTTGGAAAACTTGACTGGAAGGCATCCGCGCTGGGTTTCGGGTGCATGCGTCTGCCGACAAAGGACGGAAAGCCGATGAGCGGCAGGATAGATCAGGAGAAAGCCACTAGGATGATCCGGAACGCGATAGACCACGGGGTCAACTACATCGACACTGCCTATCCTTACCATCATGGCAAAAGTGAGGCCTTCGTTGGAAGAGTGCTGACGAGCGGCTACAGGGAACGTGTCAAACTTGCGACGAAATCGCCCGTCTGGCTCATCAAGAAACCTAAGCATTTCGACAAGTACCTTGACGAACAACTAGCGAGACTCCGGACTGATCGGATTGATTTCTATCTGTTCCATGCGCTCAACAAGAAGGTGTGGGAGAAGACCATCGTGAAGCACAAGCTCCTGGACAGAGCGGAGCGGGCTCGGGAGGACGGCAAGATAGTGCACCTGGGATTCTCGTTCCATGACGATTTTGCGGCCTTCAAGAAGATAGTGGATGGACACGACCGGTGGGACATCTGTCAGATCCAATACAACTACATGGACACGGAGAACCAGGCAGGCACGAAGGGACTCAGATATGCAGCTTCAAAGAGCCTCGGCGTGGTCATCATGGAGCCTCTGCTCGGCGGCAGGCTCGCGAATCCTCCGAGGACCATAATGGAAATCATGAAGAGCGACCGGAAGATGCGTTCCCCGGCGGACCTGGCGCTCCAGTGGATCTGGAATCAGCCTGAGGTATCCTTGGTCTTGAGCGGAATGAACACACTCGGCCAGGTGAGAGGCAACATCAGGTCCGCGAGCGCTTCCGGAGTTCGGTCGTTTGGCGCCCTTGATCTGAAGCTCATAGATCGCATCAAGAAGAAGTACAGGGAGATGGTGCCAATCCCGTGCACGGAGTGTTCGTACTGCATGCCGTGTCCGAACGGAGTAGACATCCCCAGGAACTTCGAGGTTTACAACAACGGCTACATCCACGAGGATATGAGGACGGCGAGGAACACGTACGAACGATTCGTCCCCAAGAAGAATCGTGCGAGTGCGTGCGCACAATGCAAAAGATGCGAACGCAAGTGCCCTCAGAAGATCCCAATCAGCGAATGGATGCCTAGGGTCCATGCTATCCTGAGCGGGGGCCGAATATCCTCGTAGCGCACAACAAGGTCAAGTTCTTTATGACCTGACGAGCATTCGGGGTCAGCTTAGGGGGAGGACGATTTCGTGAAGACTAGAGCACTCTACGGAGCATTGGCGCTTGCGACTGTATTCGTCTTGGCAGGGCCGCTGTTCTGCGGCCAACTTGCCACGGATGCGAAGGCGGCAAGACCTGCCGGATACAATTTCTACTTCGGTGATCTACACACGCATACGGGTTACTCTGATGCATACGAAGACAGCACCCCATGGGAAGCCTACAAGGCGGCCATTGATGCTGGAGCGGACTTCATGGCCGTAACTGACCATGTAGCGATCTGGCACGCCTATGATGCGTGGGTCGCCACCCCGGAAGAGTGGGATGACCTCCTCGCGGCGGCGGATTTCTACACCTCCAAGAAGTTCGTGGCGATGGCGGGCTATGAGGCATGGCTACTCGGAAACCTTGGTGAGATCAATGTGTACAACACGCGTGAACTTCCTCCGCATGACCCCCAAGGATATCGACAAGACCGGCTGCCCAACTTCTATGACTGGCTCGCGCAACAGCCTGGCGCGATCGGTCAATTCAATCATCCGCTATATGTCAGCGACAATTTCGAGGATTTCAGCTACTATACCAAGACCAGGGACAATGGAATGAACATAATCGAGGCGTACAATGATGAGTTCACCGAGGACAGCTACATCATGGCGTTGGATGCTGGCTGGCACTTGATGCCCTCAGCCAACTCGGACACCCACTATTCCGACTGGATTGCGGGCCACGAGATGAGGACCGTGCTACTTGCGGATAGCCTTTCAACGGACAACCTGTACGCTGCCATGAGTGCGTGCCGAGGCTACGCGACCCTGGACAAGAATCTAGAGATATCATATACACTGAACGGGGGAGTCATGGGGTCGACGCTGTCGTCGAGAACATCGACCTACACCGCGTCGATACATATCAAGGACCCCGACAGGATAGCCTCTGATGCAATCACACTGGTAGAGTTGGTCTCGGACGGAGGAGAAGTCGTCGCGAGTATCACGGCGGATAGCACCATTGTCGACTGGACGATAGCGTTGAACTCCGTTGATGCGAGCTACATCTACCTGCGGGTGACGACAGCATCTGCTCTGGACGGCGGAGAGGGAGTCACAGCCTGGACAGCTCCGATATGGACTGGGCAATGAGCTGAGGACTGTTGTCGGTCCATTGATGAAAGACGAAGTGCCGGCGAAGTTGAACAGTATCAGCGGTCATGTCAAGCAACGATTGAAGGAGACTGGGTCATCCCGACCGCGTACGGAAGTGATCCGCCGGATTCCGCGTTCTTCTCGAGGGTGCCCTCCAGGGAGCGGCGAAAGAAGGGGGTTGTCATACTTTGTGGCACAGACCCTGAAATCAATACTGACGTTGTATTATTCCGCGGCAATGTTTAAGCTACATGAGCAATAATGAGGCCGCCATGACATCCAAAGGAGTAGCGCTATTGGCTCTCGGAATCGCAGCCATGGTGATTCTTGGGGGAGCGGGAGCATACCTACTCACGCGAGAGGATGCTGCCACTGGCAGGATAGTCATCTACGTCAAAGATGCGCCTGCTGATTGGACGCATATAAACGTGACATTCTCGGCTGTGAAGATCCACCAGGCCGGTCTCGGCGATGACAACGAGACGGCCGACAACGACTCGGACGACAACGCAACTGATGAGGACGACGGCGAATGGATCACCATCACACTTGAACAGCAGACGATAGACCTCACGGCTTTCGTGAACGTATCGGCACTACTCGCATCGGGCAACATCAGCACTGGGAAGTACACGCAGATCCGCATCGTTGTAGATAGCGTCACGGGAACTATGGTCAACGGAACTCACGTGGAGTTCAAGGTGCCTTCAGGTGTGCTCAAGATCAACAAGCCGTTCACCATCAAGGCAGACCGGTCCACCGAGCTGACAGTTGACATTGATCTGTCCAAATCGATTGTGGACAACCCGAACGGTTGGATCTTCAAGCCCGTTCTTGGCTCAATCGTCGAGGGCTGATTGGACTTCCAAACTCACTGTGCAAACCATAAGTCGCAGCGATGGATAGGATGAGGTCCGCGCTGCGAACGATTCGTTTTCCTTCAACCGCCTTGTGATTCTGCCTTCTCCCACGCATTGAATCCGATTGGAACGTTCAGTAACAGTTGACATGGCATACGAGGCCTAAAACCGCCTCAGGACATCTTCATCTGAGATTCCCACCGAGAAAGTGTCCATTAACTAGAATCTTGGTCATTAGCGAAGGGGCCGCCCATAAGACCTGACACTATGACTAAGCCCTGCGCAACTGCACAATTCTGGGAAGAGCTTATGGTTGAGGAACGCATCTTGCTCAAATGAGTGGGGCACGCCAGGCGGTGGGACGTCTGACTTACCAAGCAAGGGGACCAGTTCCGCAGTGGCAGGCTGATATGCTAGTGAGGACCCTAGAGGCCCGCAGATCTATGCACATCTGCAGCATCTTCAAGAATGAGCAGGACCAGCTCTCTCAGGCCGTTCCCTTTGTGCTGTCGGGCCTGAACACAAATCAGAGATGTGTCTACATCCTTGACAAGAACGACAAAGACGATGTCATGGATGCCGTTGTCCGCACAAAAGACACGAGGGACAGGATCGAGTCCGGCCAAGTGATATTTCTCAACAAACAGGAAACATATCTCAAGAACGGGAAGTTCGAATACAAACGGATGCTGTCCTTGATCTCGGACGCTCAGAAGGACGCCTTGGCGGACGGATACTCCGGAGCGGTCATCACGGGGGAGATGACATGGTTCAACGGCAGCGGAACCCCAGCAGACTGTCTATTGGAGTTTGAAGCGAGGATAAATGCACTGTACCCTGGGATTGAGGCGAACATACTCTGTCAATATGACGAAACTGGCTTCGACCCTGGACTAATGATGGACGTCATCAGGACCCACCCAAAGGTCATCTTGGACGGCATGCTCTGTCCCAACCCGTACTACATGCCCCCAGAAGATTACTTGTCCGTGAGAGAAGGGAAGGTGCCATGTGGAATCTACCAGCGGGCGAGCAGCGACATCCTCAGGAGAGCGAAGCTGAATCTCTTCCGGCAGGAGGAAAGGTCCTCGCTCAGGAAGACGAGTCGAAAACTGGGGGTTCTCAGCGATGTCGCGCTCAACGACATCGCGAGCCAGCTGGCCATCACTCAGTTCTACGCTGAACTGGCTCTCGACATGTGTCGAGAGCAGAAGATGTCTGAGTACATCTCTGATGTAGTGAAGAACTGCGAGATGATGCAGAAGCAGCTGAAGTTCGCCTCACAGAGTCTGAAGGTTGGCGAGGATGATCCCGCGTGGCAGAACCTCGAGAAGGTCGTTTGGAACGCCGCCATGAGCCTCGGGCTCGAGAGGATCAAGATGAATGGTTCTCTGACAGGTTGGCAGTTACTCGCCGACTCCATGCTGGAGAAGGCCTTCAGAGGTATGCTCGAGTTCCTAGAGGGAGGAAA